>OIYP01000061.1_pt1 | contig 79798 bp, 71 predicted proteins | sample 1588261 | NCBI WGS metagenome assembly OIYP01 (sample SAMN03283293) | human gut metagenome | biome: human-associated habitat; material: feces | host: Homo sapiens | place: Peru | collected 2012 | reverse complement strand
TTAAAAATCTACAAAATAATGAGTTTATAGATATCTCTTAACAAAAATCTAAATAAAAGAAAAAGTAGTTAAAAAATATCTTAACTACATTATACGAGAGAGGTAATAGCAACCATCGTGAGTAATCCTGATTCTATTAAAAGTAAGTATCATAAAACTGATTTAGCAACAATTATTAAATATGGTTCCCCTGCCATTCAAAGACCTAATACATATCCTGAGCATTCAATAAGCTATTTAGCCATAAACAAAGTTTCATTAAATGATATATATCATTTAGAAAATATGGAAATACTTGCTAATAATCCAGAAATAGGCAATTATCTATATCAAGTAATGACTTGTCAAGAAACAATAAAAAAACCTTTTTACCGAAGAATCATAGAAGAAATGATAGAATATAAAGATAATAAATATTATGCTTTTATGCTTTGTTATTACGCTGTTGGATATAAAGAGGCAAAATATGCAATGTCTCTAAAGGAATATAACATTGATTTTGATATAAAAGCAAAATATGATTTTGATGAAATATTAAGAAAAATAGATGAAAAAATAAATGTTATTGATAGTAAGTGCAAAGAAATTGTTATCCATGAATTAACAATAGCCAAGCCAATAGAACAACCAAAATCAGTGCTAAAAAGAATCTTTGGCAAAAAATAATATATGCTGTTTAAGTAAAACCCACCAAATTTTATAATAACCAAAAAAATACTTTCCATTAAAAAAAATCACTTAAAGTCGTGATTATAACTAATTTCTTGAATTATTGTTGTACAAATTTTATTCTAGTCTGCAAATTTTTACCCTTATCTATTTCATCAATATTAGCAATTCTTACTATAAAATCATACTCTTCACTAGTATTTTTACTAACAATATCACCAGTATTTAATAAAACGTTACTAGTAGGAAAGTATCCACTATAAAGAGAAACACTTTTATTATTTTTAGTTAAACTATAAGTAACACATTCTTGACAGCTTAATGAATTAACTACTTCTTCAAAATCTATAAAAAAATTTATATCTTTATCTGTTCTATTATCAACTTTTATTCGCATTGAAATAGCATCTCCATTTTTAATATCAGAAAGCAAAATATTACCGGCATTTTCATATTCAATATTTAATGTATTCGACTTATTTTTCTTAACCACCTGTGTTTCATATGTATCATATATAAAAATAAAGATTAACAAAGTAATACCAATATATTTCAAGATTTTTTTCATTAAAATCTTATCTCCTCATGGTTTGGTTCACTATAAAGATCTTCAAACTTACCTTTCCTTGACTGAATCATTAACCCAATAATTCCAATAACAAATAAAACAACTGATACAACAAGTGCCACTTTAAAACCACCAATCATTAATGAATCTGTTCTTAATGTCTCTATAAAGAATCTTCCAACACTATACCAAACTAAATAAAAACAAGTTAAACTTCCCACTTTTAAATATTTATAGTGTCTAAGAAGGATTAAAATAATAAATCCTATAATACACCAAACAGATTCATAAAAAAACGTTGGATGATAATAAGCTCCATTAATATACATTACATTAATAATAAATTCAGGTATTTTAAAAGACTCTAAAGTACTTCTTAAAACAATTCCCCCATGTGCTTCTTGATTAAAGAAATTTCCCCATCTTCCAATAGCTTGAGCAAGTATTACACTAGGTACAGCCATATCAATAATTTTTAAAAAACGAACCCTATACTTTTTACAGTAAAAATATACTGTCAAAAAACCAGCAATTAACCCGCCATGAATAGCTAAACCACCTTCCCATATTCTAAAAACACTAATAGGGTCTGATGCATAAATCTGCCAATTAAATATTACATAGTAAGCTCTTGCCCCTAAAAAGCCAACAATAACGGCCCAAAAACACATATTAAATATAAATTCTTTCGGATAATTATATTTCCTACTCTCTCTTATTAAAAGAAATATACCTAAAAAAACAGAAACTAAAAGTAAAAAAGAATACCATTTAATAGAAATAAAATCTGTTGTAAATAAATACTTATTCATCAATCCATCTCCCTTATAACTAATAAAATTTTACCATATAATGTTAAATTTGTGAAATAAAAAAGAAAATGACTAACTCATATTGTATATATATTATTGGAGGGACTATGCAAAAAATAAAAGTAAATGGTTATACATTAGATGAAGAACAAACAAAACCTATCATAGATAATCCTAAATATTCGATCATAATAGCTGGCGCAGGATCTGGTAAAACCCTAACCCTTGTAGGTAAGATTAAGTTTTTATTAGAAAATAATATTTATAAAGAAAATGAAATACTATGTCTTTCCTTTACAAATGAAGCCACTATTAACTTAAAAAATAGTATTTTAAAAAACACCGGTAAAGAAATAGATACTTTAACATTCCATAAACTTGCTCTAAAAATATTAAGTCTTGCAAACTTAAACTATGGTATAGTAAGTGACGATTATCTTTCCTATATTGTTGATGAATTATTTAAAAGCTATTTTTTTGGTAATGACTTATTAAAAGACGCTTTCTTAAAACATAATAATATTTATTTTTTTAAAGAAAAAAGACTAAAAGAACTTTTAAAGTCTAACGATATAAGCAAATTAAAAAAAACAATTATTACATTCATAAATTTATTTGCTAATACTAACAAAGATAAATATGCTTTTTACGAATTTATCAAAACTACTAAAAAGAAGCATTTACTCCTAATCATTTATGCCATCTATACTATTTACTTAAGCGAAAAAGAAAGTACAGGCCAAATTGATTTTGATGATATGATAAAACTTGCTACAAATATACTTACTGAAAAAAACATATCTTTACCTTATAAAATGATAATTATTGATGAATTTCAAGATACTTCCATTGTTAGATTTAATCTTATTAAAAAAATAGTGGCCCAAAATGATGCTTCATTATGTGTTGTCGGTGATGATTATCAATCTATTTATCACTTTTCAGGTTGTGATTTAGAACTATTTTTAAACTTTACCAAGATGTACAAAGATGCGAAACTTTATTTTTTAAATTCTACTTATCGTAATTCAAATGAATTAATTAAAACCCTAGGCAACTTTATTATGAAAAATAATAGCCAAATCAAAAAAACTCTTAAAAGTAATAAAACATATAAAAAACCTATTAAAATTGTCTATTATAAAAATGAAAATACTATCTTAAGAAAAGTATTAAAAAAAATACCCCAAAATAACGAGGTATTTATTCTCGGCAGAAATAAAATGGATATTAAAAAGTATACTAAAACACTACCCTATAAAGAAGAAAACAATCATATTTATTTTAAAAATGATGTACATTCCATTAGATACTTAACCATTCATGCCTCAAAAGGCTTAGAAAGTGATACAGTAATTATTCTAAATGTCAATAATACTTTATATGGTATCCCATCTAAGGTAGAAGATGAAAGTATTTTAAAGTTAGTGAAGAAAACAAAGCCTTTCCCATATGAAGAAGAAAGAAGACTATTCTATGTTGCCTTAACAAGAACCAAAAATGAAGTATATTTACTAGTAGATGAAGATAGTCCCTCTTGTTTTATCAAAGAAATCAAAAAAAGTACAAATACCGAAATTATTCATCTTTAATTGTACTTATCATTCTTATATTAGTTATTTTCTCTGGTAATGTCTTAACCCCAAAAATTAAAGATAAAAAAGTTATATTATATAAAAGAATAGTTAAAGCCCCTACTACAATAAAGGCATAGTTTTGTAATTCATTTGTTACTATTTTATAACGTTCTAACAAATAAAAAGCTAAAAGTAATATAACCGGTAAAATAAGATAAAAGAAAATATTTAATAAATAATAAATTAGTATTCTAAAGAAACCTACTTTCTTTTCACTTACAAACTCTAAATTTAAAAATTTCATAAAAACAGTCTTCCCATGCAAAATATGTGTCATTATAGGATAATAAAAGAAATAAACAATAATTAACAGTGATAAATAATACTCTTTTTGATGTGTATACCCCCTTAAAAAGAAAAAAGCAGTAATAAATATAACACTAAAGAATGCTATATCAAGTAGAAAACAAAATATTCTTTTAACAAATGTAACACGCACACCACGAGCCTTAGCTCGTTTGTTTAACACATCTTTACTAGGTAATATTTTTAATAATAAACTACCGCCAAAATAACCTAAAAACCCACCAAAAGTATTAAGTAGCAAATCATCAACATCAAAAACTCTATATGGTTTAGGATAAATAAAGTATAATCCTGATAACTGTGTTAATTCAAAGAACAGACTAAATAAAAAACTATATAGCACCACTCTTTTTAAATCTTTATTAAAGTAATAATGTAAATAAAGACCAAAAGGCAAAGTCAAAAATATATTGAATATAGCTTCGTAAAAAACGGGATTTTTCATAGTTGGAAAGTATGTAGCAAAATCACTAACATGAAAACTAGTAGTATTTAGTATTTCATTAATAAAATGAAAAGGATGTAAATTATAAGAAACACTAGGTAAAGAGACTAACGCATCCTTACTAGGTAGAGGTAATATTACTAAAAAATAAGCATTCATAAGGTATAATATAAAAGAATAAATAACTATTGTTTTAAAAAAACTAATTGAACCATTCTTATGATATTCCCCTAACATATAAGGTAATGTAAACAAAAAAGCAACAAAAGGAAATATAATAAAAGCAATTTCAATCGAATAACGAAAAGAAGACATAATTTCACCTCCACAGCAAAACATTAAATAGAAACACCAAGCTAGTTTAAAATTTCATATCAAAAAAGCACAAGTTTTTCTGTTAGCATAATTTTAACAAAATAACGAACAGAAACCAATAGTTAATAGCTAAAGTTTACTATAGCATTTAATAAATGTCTGCACTAGACAAATTTTAATATAATAATCACTTATAAAATATTAGTATTATTTTATTACGACACGGCGAAATTTTTTCACTATTTTACCATTTTATTACACCATATAAAAAGAATAACCATAAAGTTACTCTTAATATCCTAATTTTTTATAATAATCATATAACTCCTTAAAGCGATTAAAATGAACTATTTCTCTTTGTCTTAAGAATAATAAGACACTTATTAAATCGACATCATTAGTTAACTTAATTAAATTCTCATAAGTTGCCCTTGCCTTTTGCTCAGCCGCCATATCTTCTGATAAATCGGCTATCACGTCTCCTGTTACAGCAAAATAACTAGCTGTAAAAGCATCCCCAAAAGAATTTGCAGGATATATACCTTTACCATGTTCAGTGTACATAGAAGACAATCCTTCTTTTTCTAATTCTTCTATAGTTGCGTCTTTAGTAAGCTGATAAATCATTGTACAAATCATTTCACAATGGCCAAATTCTTCAGTTGCAATATCATTTAAAAGTGCCCGTCCTTTTTCATCTGGCATAGTAAACTTTTGACTAAAATATCTTAAAGCAGCCCCAAGTTCACCATTAGCCCCACCATACTGCGTAAGTAAATACTTAGCCATTTTTAAATCTTTATTCTTAATATTAACAGGATAGTTTAAGTGTTTAACATATTTAAACATAGTTACTACCTCCCATGTTTTCCCAAGGCCAAGGATTATCACTCCACTTATAACTAGTACCAACATCATCACATAAAGTAAGTGGTCCATACATATTAATATATTTTTCTTCTAACTCATTTTTATCATGAATTAACTCTTTAAAATAATCATATGCTTCTTTATCATTTGGTCTTAAATCTAAATAAAGATTCAAATCATTTACTGCAAAAGATAAAGCCATAATTTCAAATAATAACGCTTCTTTTTCACTAGTTGGTTCTAATTTAGAATAAGTTAAATTATCAAAAGGCTCATATTCATTTTTAAATAAATTACCCCTTAAAAAACCCTCTTTAGGACTTAATAAATTACTAGCTCGTAATTCTTTTGTAAAATCACTACCAGGAATTTCAAAAAATCCAATGTTAAAATTTGTGTCATCAAATAACATACTAATGCTCCCTTCAAAAGTAGTATAAGATAAACACATAATTTTGCATGGGCTTTTAACTAAATAGTTTCTACTTCAATTGTCGGATCTAATTTATGAAAAGCTTTAGTAATAAAATAGTTTAATCTTTTATAAACATATAAAGAATCAAGAGCTAAAACAAATATAATTAAAATACTAGTCGGATTTAATTTTATTAAGTTGAAAAATGCGTATTCACGAGTTATACAAAATAAGAAGCCTATTAACATAACAGTAAATAATGTCCCCCGAATAATTGTAAATGGTTTACATATTTTGTAAAGATAAATAAGCCCGGTTATAGCTGTTAAATAAACGCTTAAAGAGCTTTGCATTTCATAAGAAAGATTAAAAGCCATAGTAAAGCATGTGACAAGAATAACATTAAATAAAACTGTCAAGCTAGTAGGTAAGGCTCTAGAAACAACTTTAAGTAAAAACTTACCTTTTACTAAATCAGTATTAGGTTCAAGTGCCAAAATAAATGAAGGAGTACCAATAGTAAAAGTTGTAATAAGAGTAAGTTGAATAGGAATAAAGAAATATTTAGAAGAAATAATAACACTAAATAAGATCAGTAAAATAGTATAAATAGTCTTAACTAATAAAAGAGATGCTGATCTTTCAATATTATTAATTGTTCTTCTGCCTTCCTTTAAAATATAAGGAATAGAACCAAAATCATCATTTAATAAAACAAGTTTAGATACGTTTCTTGCCGCTTCACTACCACTTGCGACAGATATAGCACAATCAGATTGTTTTAGAGCTAAAACATCATTCACACCATCACCAGTCATTGCAACACATTTACCACTACTTTGTAAGGTACTAACAATTAATTTTTTTTGTTTTGGTGTTACCCTTCCAAAGACATTTACTTTATCTACCACTGAAACTAACTCTTCATCACTTAAAGTATCAGTATTAACACTATTTAACTTATTTAAGCCACACTTTTTCGCAATTCCCTCTACTGTTTTAGCATTATCACCAGAAATTATTTTAATTAAAACACCTTGGCTTTTCAAATAATTAAGTGTAGATGAAGCATTTTCTCTTATAATATCTTCTAAGAAGATAAACCCAATAACTTCTAAATTAGTAGGATTTTTAGTTAAGGGTTCACTATTTTTAGCAATGACAAGCACTCGGTAATCTAAACTATTTTCTTTTAAAACATCTTCATATTTAGAACAATCTTTTTTTAATAAGTTCTCTGGTGCCCCCAAATAAATTGACCCCATATCTTGAACTTTAATACCCGAAAATTTTCTTTCAGAAGAAAAAGGTAACTCTTCTTCTTTATGACTTTCTACTATATTCTCAAACTTCTCTCTAATAGCCTTAATCGTGGCATTTTCATCACTAGAAAGACTACCATAAATACTTAAAATATTTGCCATCTCTTCTTTAGAATATGGTTTACTTGGTAATATATCATGAACTTGCATCTTACCCATCGTAAGTGTCCCTGTTTTATCAAGACATATAACGTCAACTCGTGCAAGTGTTTCAATACAATATAATTGTTGTACTAAAACTTTGTATTTAGAAAGCCTAATAACACTTACAGCCATAACAGAACTAGTAAGTAATACAAGACCTTCTGGAATCATACCAATTAAAGCCGCTACTGTATAAAAAATAGAACCTGTAACTGACCCACCCGTCGCAGCAAGTTGACTAAAGAACATAATAATACCAATAGGAATAATTAAAAATGACAATATTTTAAGTAGTTTTTCAAACGAATCCATAATTACTGAATGAACTTTGCTTTCATATTTAGCCTCAGCTGATATTACCGAAATATAGTTATCTTTACCAACATGAGTAACACGAGCATAAGCGTTACTACTAACAATGAAACTGCCTGATAAAACCATATCTCCTTCTTTTTTTAAGATAGAATCAGGTTCCCCAGTTAAAAGTGATTCATTTACCTCCACACTACCATCTAATATAAGTGAATCTGCAACCACTTGATGCCCACTTTTTAATAAGGTAATATCATCAATAACTAACTCGTCTAATGATAAAGATACAACATTACCATCTCTTATAGTATCAATTTTTGATTCATTTAACATAGATAATTTATCGACTATTTTTTTTGATATAATCTCTTCTATAATACTAATAATAGAATTAATAATAATCACACCCATAAATAAACAATTCTTTAGTCCCATCAAAGCTTGCCCATCTAAAACTCCTGCAATAAAAACGGAAGCCCCAAGAGCCATGTTTAAAAAATTAAAGTAAGTTAAAATATTAGATAAAATTATTTCTTTAATGGTTTTAGTTTTTGGCCCATCATCATAATTAACAAGTCCTAAAGTTATTCTTTCTTCTACTTCTTTTTCTGTTAATCCTTTTAATTCATTAGTTTCTTTCTTCTTCATATCAATCACAATTATATTATAGCACACCAAGCAAAAAGACACCTACAAGTTATTGTTAATATATCAAAGAAATACATAAAAATTATTTTTATTTACTCTTTTATTTTAAGCATTTTTATGTTAATATGTATGTAATGAAAGAAATTTCATATAATAAAAAAGAGAACCTCTAGTTTTTCTGAGCTAGACGTCCTCGAATTTACGTTTGGACGTCTAAACACATTGTTTAGACGTTTTTTGTAGTATGTAGAAAAGGAGGAATTACTCTATGCTATATGGTTTTATAAAGTAATCCCACTAACAAAAAAATTAGCAGAATCAAAATAATGATCAAAAAATCTTTCTTCGTCATTTGCTTATCCCTTCTAGAGGGCGTCTAACAACTAAAGGTTCGCAACCTATTATATATCATTAAATGTGAGTATTTTGTCGAACCAAGTACTTTTTAGCATTTTTTATTATTTTATCAAGTTTCTTTAAATTCCTTATGTGGCCGTAAAGAAGAAAAAGAAATATCAGAAAAAGCATAGACTAAAAACCTATGCTTTTATTATCATTACTTGAAAAGAAAACATCATACCATTTTAAAAATGAATAAACAGTCCAAACTTTACGGTAATTATCTTTTTTACCATTTTTATGTTCATCTAACATTTTTAAAAGTATCTCTGTATTAAAGAATTTCTTAGCTACTTTACTATTTAATTCTCTCTTTACTTCTTTATAAACATCATCTTCTTTTATCCAATCCCTAATTGGTACTGGAAATCCAAGTTTTTTCTTTTTATATGCTTCATTAGGAATAACTTTTTTAGCTGCATCCCTTAAAGCAACCTTAGTATTTTCTTTAGTAACTTTATATTCAATAGGTAAAGAACTAGCTACTTTAAAAACTTCAGTATCCACAAAAGGTACTCTTCCTTCCAAAGAATTAGCCATAGTCATACGATCAGCCTTCTGTAAAATATCTTTCATAAGCCAAAAATTTATATCTATAGCTTGCATTTTAACAATATTACTTTTATCCCTAAATTCATCATAAATTGGTTTAGTTATAGCCCTATTTTCTACTACTGGTTTATTTTTAAGAAGTTTTTTAGTTTCCTTTTCACTCCACACTTTATTAACACCAATATAACTATCTTCTAGTTTTTCTCCTCTTCTTACTAAGAAATTTATGCCCCGTACTGGTGGAAACAAAGAGAAAAATTTAGATATACCATGTCTTATAAAGAAAGGAATTTTATTATAAAAAGCGCAATCAACTTCTTCACGGTAGTAATTATATCCCCCAAAAAACTCATCTGCCCCTTCACCAGATAAAACAACCTTTACATCCTTACTAGCAATATTAGCTACAAAGTATAAGGCTACTACTGCCGGGTCACTTGCAGGTTCATCCATATGATACATTATTTTAGGTAGTATTTGCATATACTCTTCTTTAGTAATTTTTTTATTTGTATTACTAATACCAAGTTTTTCTGTTAAATCCTTAGCATAGTTTGTTTCATCATACCTAGGTATATCATAACCAACTGTATACGTTTTATCAGGTTTAGCTAAGCTTACTAAATAAGAAGAATCAATACCACTTGATAAAAATGACCCTACTTCAACATCACTTATCATATGATGATTAACACTATCAGTCATAACTTTACTAATATTATCAACTGTCTTATCATAATCTTCTTTTTTAATATCAAAGTTTAACTCAAAATAACGATTAAGGCTCATTTCTCCATCTTTATAAGTTAAAGAATATCCAGCATCTAATCTTTTAACACCTTTAAAGAATGTCTCAGTTGTTGGTGTAAAACTAAATGATAAATAAGGTGCCAAAATAGTTTCATTAAATTCTTTCTTAAATTTAGGATGATCTAAAAATGCTTTTATTTCTGAAGCAAACATAAAATCGCCATCATTTTGATAATAGTAAAAAGGTTTTATTCCAAACGGATCCCTAGCACAAAACAAAGTTTTATCTTCAATATCATATAAAGCAAAGGCAAACATTCCTCTTAAATGTTTTGGTAATTCACTACCCCATTCTTTATAGCCATAAAGTAATACTTCCGTATCCGAATTTGTTTGAAATGGATAATCACTAAGTTCACTTTTTAATTCTTGATAATTATATATTTCACCATTAAAGACCACAACTAACTTTTCATCTTTAGAAAACATTGGTTGTTTACCACCTTCAATATCAATAATTGATAGTCGTCGTTGCCCAAGTGCAACATCACCTTTTACATAATACCCTTGTGCATCCGGTCCTCTATGTTTAATTCTATCACACATATTTTTTAAAATTTTCTTTTTATCTTTATCTTTACCGATAAAGCCCGCAATTCCACACATAAAATCACCATGTCTTTCTACTACTTATTATAACCAATTATTTTTTAATTTAAAAGAAAACAAGTAAAAAAATGTACAAAATGTACACTTTTATTCCTTAATTAAAGATAAACCAACCTGTTCTTTATCTAAATCAATTTTACAAACATAAACCTTTACAATATCACCAACACTTACAATATCACTTGGATTGCTTACAAATTGTTTACTCATTTTGGAAATATGAACAAGTCCATCATCATGAAGTCCTATATCTACGAATGCCCCAAAACTAGTAACATTACGTACTGTTCCCGTAAGTTCCATACCAATATGTAAATCATGAATATTTAAAACATCACTTTTTAATATTACATCATCTAATTTATCACGGTAGTCAATACCCGGTGTCACTAGTTCTTCTTTTATGTCTTTTAAAGTATATATATCGGTTTCTAAAGTACTTGCTAGTTTATCAACTTGTGCGTTTTTAATAGTTTCTTTAAAATTAGTCGTATCAAAATCCTTTATATCAAGATGAAGAATATCAAGCATTTTATAAACTAAATCATAACTTTCTGGATGAATTCTTGTCTTATCTAAAATATTATCACCATCAACTATTCTTAAAAAACCAATTGCTTGTTCAAATACTTTATCACTAAATCCAGGCAAAGACTTAACATCATATCTATTTTTAAAAGTATTTTTTTCTCTAAATTTTAATATTTCATTAATTGTCTTTTTATTTAAACCAGATATATGTGATAAGATACTACTACTTGCTGTATTAATATTTACACCAATTTCATTAACTATTTTAGATACCGTAAAATCTAGAGCTTCTGTTAATTCTTTTTGATTAACATCATGTTGGTATTCTCCTACACCAATGCTCTTAGGATCTATTTTAACTAATTCTGATAATGGATCTTGTATTCTTCTTCCTATTGAAATAGCGCTTCTTTTTTCAACCGTTAAATCTGGAAACTCAGCAATAGCTAAAGGACTTGCCGAATAAACACTTGCCCCAGCTTCACTAACAAGGTTATATAAAACATTAGTCCCATGAATAGTCTCACCTACAAATGCTTCACTTTCTCTTGATGCAGTTCCATTACCAATAGCTATTATTTGTACACCATACTTATCAATAAGCTTTTTAATAACTTCTTTACTTTTTTCAATTTCTTTTTTAGGTTCATGAGGATAAATTGTAGCTATTTCTAGTACTTGCCCATAAGGATTTAATACAGCTAATTTACAACCAGTTCTAAATGCCGGATCAAAGCCCATGACAGTTTTACCTTTTATTGGTTTAGTCATTAATAAATGTTCTAAGTTATCTTGAAATGTTACAATAGCCTTCTTTTCAGCTTCACTTGTAAGTAAAGAACGTATTTCCCTTTCTACACTTGGATATATTAAACGTTTTAATGCATCTTCTATAGCTTCAGTAACATAAGGCACTACAAAAGAATCCTTATTTTTAATAATTTTATTCTCTAAATCACTTAATATTTTTTCTTTATCAAAAGAAAGAGAGACATTAAGTATTTTTTCATCTTCTCCACGATTCATAGCTAAAATACGGTAATGCTTAGCATATTTTATTTTTTCTTCTAAGTTGTAATACATTTCATAAGTTTTATGCTCATCAATAGCCCCTTTTTTTAATTTACTAGAAATTTTACCATCTCTAAGTATTTCACCTTTAATTCTTTTACGATAATAAGCATTATCACTAATCCATTCACTAATTATATATTTAGCCCCTTCTAATGCTTTAGCCGTATCCATGTTATAATGAGAGGCAAGTGTTTCTATATCACCCTTTACTGGAAAAGACATAATTTTCTTAGCAAGTGGCTCTAAACCCATTTTAATAGCTTCGCTAGCCTTAGTTTTTTTCTTTTCTTTAAATGGTCTATATAAATCTTCTATTTCACTTAACTTAGTTGCATTCATTATTTCTTTTTCTAGTTCATCAGTAAGCATTTCTTTTTCTTTAATAAGTCTTATAACATCTTCTTTACGTTTCTTTAAACTTTCTAAATAAGCATATTCTTTTTCAATACTTCTTATTTGTTCTTCATCTAAAGAACCCGTAACTTCTTTTCTATAACGAGCTATAAAAGGAATTGTACAGCCTTCACTAAGTAAATTTAATACTGCCTCTACTTGTGATACTTTAACATTTAATTCTTTAGCAAGCATTTCTTTATTATTCATCATTACACATCCTTCACAATAAAATGATTATAACTTAAGAAAAAAAACATTGCAATCTAAAAAAGAAAAAAATTCTAATAATTCCTTTCTTTACGATACTGTATATGATAAACAATTGGTAGAATTAGTTTTGTTGGAACAAGCCTTGTTAAAAAGATAGCTAATTTAATCGAAAACTTTGGTACAATAAGTAACTTATTTTTAAACATTTTATCAATCGCATATTTTGCTACATATTCACTACTTGCCCCTTTTATAGTAAACGATCCATGCGCTACTCTATTAAAATTAGTATTAACTGGTCCTGGACATAAAGCAGATATTTTAACATTACTATTACTTTGTTTTAGTTCTTCATAAATAGCCATTGTAAGTTTTAAAACATAATTTTTAGTTGCATAGTAAGTTGAAAGACGTGGTCCTGCCATAAACCCCGCACTAGAACAAACATTTAATATATATCCATTATTTTTCTTAATAAAATCTTGCAAAAAAAGTTTTGTTAATATATGATAAGCAACAACATTTAAATTAATCATTTCTAATTCTCGGTTTAACTCTGTTTTAGCAAATTCTCCAAACAAGCCAAAACCTGCATTATTAATTAAAATATCAATATTTTCATCTTTCACTTTTTCATAAAGTTCATATACGTTTTCTTTAATACTTAAATCATTTACATAAATCTTAACATTAACCTTTAATTCATTTTGTAATTTTTCTAAACTATCTTTATCTCTAGCTACTAATATTAAATCTATATTTTTAGTAGCTAAATAACGAGCCATATCTCTTCCAATTCCAGATGAAGCCCCTGTAATTAATGCAAGCATTAAAACACCTCTTTCCTTAAGAAAAAAGACAAACTATAATATTTGTCCTAATTATTAATTTCCTTCAATCTCACAGCCATTAGGGAATAATCCTTCAATTTCTCCATCAACAGTTGGAAATTCACTTAGATTAAATTCTTTAGCTAAATCTTCTAAAGACACTTCATATGTAAACACTACTTCTAATTTTTTATCATTAAAAACAGCTAATCCTTTAACTCCATTTATTGTTTTAGATTCTTTATATTCATTTTTCATTGCTTCATAAGCCTCTTTTGTATCAAGAGTATAAGTAAGCTCTTTCTTTTGATTATATAAAGCTCCACCTTCTGAAATACCAAAACGATAATTAGTTGTAAACTTTGTTTCTGCATTATCACTTGCACAAATCAAATATGACTCTGGAGCATTTTCACTAACAACTAAAGTTCCCTTTAATTCTTCTGTTTTATTATCATAAGCATCACTTACTATTATTGAAACTTCATAAGTTCCTATAGCACTAGTATCTGGTTCTGTTACATATTCAGCTGTATAAGGAGAAGCATCAGTAACACTTGCCACAAAATCCATGGCAGAAACTTCTGAGTTAGGTCTTACAACAACTTCTTTTAACTCTACAACTGGTACAGTAGTATCTTTTACCTCAACTGTTTGTGAAGACAAAGTAGTACTACCACAAGTAACTGTATAAGAATAAGTACCAGCTAAAAAGACATTTAAATTACCTGTAACAGTACAACTATTAATATCATATCCGGTTACTTTAACAAGTGTATTTGCTTTTGTATAATCCAAATCACTTCCAAGTTCTATACGACTTACAATTGGTGTTATAACAATCTTTTCAACTTTATTTTTACTTTTATTTAAAACAAAATAAACACCAACTCCTATAGCTGCAATAAGAACTACAACAATAAGCAAAATAAGTATCTTTTTACTACCATTCTTTGGTTTTTTTGGTTTTTCAGCTTCCACTTGTGGTGGTACAGGAACACCCATCATATTATTTTCATTCATAGGATTAATACCATTATTAGCAAATTGATTATTCATATTCATTTGATTAGCAAAAACATCGTTATTATTTTGCGTTACAGAATTCATAGGATTTATTTGATTAATGTTGTTATCTCCTAGTTGACTTGCAGTTGTCATATTCATTTGATTAGGATAGACATTATTATTCATATTCTGTGACTCATTTAGATTAGTTTCACTAGTAAGTGGTGCCGACATAAGTGGCTCTATATTACCTTGATTTGCTACTTCTGGTTCTATAGGTTTTACCACTCCCTCAGGTTGTAAATTAATAGACCCAGGAAACGGATTATTATCAATACTTCCCAATGTATCAATATTACCTAAACTTTCTGTTGTATTAATATTTTTTTCATTATTATCATTATTCATAATATCCCTCTTATTCTATTCCCCTAAATTGTACCAATTTTTTTTACAACATGCAATAAATTTCAACCAATTAAAAAGAGAAAAAACATTTTTCTCTCTTTCACTATTTAACTTCAATATATTTTTTAGTTTCTTTTTCTTCAAGTTTAGGAACAACTACTTCTAATATTCCATCTTTGAAAGATGCTTCAATTTCATCTTCTTTAATATCGCCTAGATAGAAACTTCTTTGAACTTTACCATAAACTCTTTCTTTACGAAGATATTTTTTATGTTCATCTTTAGTTTCTTCTTTCTTTTCAGCAGTAATTACAATATTACCTTTATTACTTTCAATTTTAATTTCATCTTTCTTATATCCTGGAATATCCATTTCAATATGATACTTATTATCATGTTCATAAATATCACATTTCATGTTAACCTCCTCACTTGATAGAAAACTATCAAATAAATCATCTAAATAATAATTTCTTGGTATTAATTTCATACATTCACCATTTCCTTTCACGATATAGTTATACCACTATTATTAGCACTTGTCAATAAAAAGTGCTAATAATTATATTTTAAAATCTATACCATTAATAATATGGTTTATAGTATTTATTTATTACTAGTAATTTTAACCAATTATTCTTTTATATATATCATCTATATTGCTATGTGCTTCATCATCAATATTAGGTAATATATGCATATGAAAGTGTTTAACTTTTTGCTTATTACCATAATTATAAGAAATTGTCATACTTTCTTTTCCTAATTTTTCCATAAAAATTGGTGTGTACTTTTTAGCAACTTCGCTAATATGATATAAGACCTCACTAGGTAATGCAAAAACATCTTCGTAATGTATTTTTGGTATTAAAAGAGCATGCCCATCACAAAAGGGATACTTATCCATAATCCCAATTATTAAATCATCTTCATAAAACTTAAGACAATCACCTTTTCCACTAACTATATCACAAAATATACAACACACATTATAACCTCCTTAAATATTTCTTACGACTAATAAAGAATACACCTAAAGATAAACCTAAAAATAGTACTATTTCCATAATAGGTGTCTTAAAACCAGTATCTGGATTTTCCACTTCACCTTCTTTAATACTCTCTTTAATAACAGAACTTTTAACCACACTAGTATTATTAACATAATTATAAGTAATTGGACTACTCCAAGTATTAGAAGTACTAATAGCCACTTTAAAATAATATGTCTTATCATTAAACTCGCTTAAATCTACCTGATTATTACAGGCAATAGTTTTATAACGTGTATAAAATAGGGCATCCGCTTCATCACTTACATAAACATTACATTCATCACCATTACTATAATCACCAGTTATTGTCAACGTATTACCATTAATTACCCCATTAACAACTCTTGTATCCTTATAATCACTTGTCCTAACAACTTTAAAATTTCTTTTAATTTTAAAAGAATTAATCTCATCATATGTAACTGAAGAATGTCCATATAGAGTTTCTTCTTCTACTTTTTTAGTTGTAGTTTTAAGTTCTATACCATTATCTTCATAATTATAATTATTAAGTTCAGTAATATTTAGATTATCAATTTCTTCTTTTGTATTCCCATTTAATGAAGCCACACTTCTAATAACACTAGAAACAAAGAAACCATCAATTATTTTACCATTCATTGTCTCACTACTATTTATTAACATAATATCTTCATTAGTTAACATAAATGTTGTAGTGTAACTTTCATTGTTTACATTATAAGTATATATTAATTTGTCATCATTAATAACGACCTCACATGCATTATTTTCTGAAATCAAAGCTTTATAAATGTCATCGTTTTTAATAGCATTTAACAGTTCTTCATCACGAGTTAATGCCCGAACTACGTTTAAATTAAAACAAAATAACATCATAAATAAAAAAACAAATATAATCTTTTTCATCCAACCACTCTCCTACTAAAAGGATAACAATTTTCCATATTGTTTACAATCAACGCCAAAAAAGTTTACATATCAAAAATGTAAACTTAAAACTTACTACCTGCTAACCTATTAGCAATATTAATTATTTTAATTCCTTCATATTTATAATCTTCATGTTTTGTTCTAGCAATTACAATAACTTTTTATATCATTTTCCATTTCGCAAAAAGCAATTTTTTTTGATTTTGCGAAACGAAACTTATCTTTCTATTTATTCTTCTCTATATTTCTTATAGTAATTATAAGCAAGATAGCTGTAAATCCACATAATAATAAAATAAACGATATAAAATACATAATAAAACTATATAAATCTTTTTGAATTAATACAGAGATAATACTATTTATCATATTCTCACTCTTTCTAGCTGCCTATTAAAGATATCAAAAAGTATTACTATAAGCAATAAATAATCAATAAATAAAATGTAAACGTGTAAAGAAAAATTCAAGTTAAAAAGAATAATAACTTAAATTAATTAAAACTTTATACATAATTTTATATTAAATTCATAAAATAAATTGACATAAAATACATTTTTCGGTATATTATGTTTAACAACTTACCTGAGACGGATAAAAGCTGGGTCCTCAAATGAGGGTAGATATACACTTGTATATTTAGAATTCCTTTGCTCCTGGGGTAAGTTTTTTTATTTCTTAACTTTCCCTTTCTCTTTTAATTCAAGTTTAATTGTATCCAAGATATTTGGTTCTTTATAAAGCAAATCTGTAATAAAATCAATTAATTGTTGTGAACAACCCCAACGGCCAGTCATTTCATGAAGATAATAATATTTGTCATTACCTTTTAAATTAAATTTATCAACTATCAACTTTAATTCATATTGATTTATTTTTAATTCAATATTTCTTCGTTTCAAATTCTCAGTAACAATTTCAATTACTCTTTTTTGGGTAAAATTATGGGTTAAATTCGGATCTTTTACTTTAGTAATAACTTTAGCTGGCTCTAAAGCATCTTTTGCAAACCTAAAAGTTAATTTAGCTTGGTCTTTATCTTTAACAGCCCTTAAATTTAAATCAACAACTATAGCTAATTTATCACTGGCATTATCACTAATTAAACTAGTTGTTTCGCTTTTTAATTTACTATATTTTGAAAAAATAATATCACCATATCGGCTAAGTATGTTTTCTTCCAAAACATCTTCATGATTAGTAACTAAAGTCATAAAAGAACTATTTATTTTATTAGTTATATCTCTCCCAAAAAAATCAAACAATTTCTGAGAATAATTCAAAACATTAGCTTGCATAAACGGAAAATAAATAGAATCCATTTCCTTTATTATAAAATGTGTTGATGTATTTCTTAAATTTATTATAATCTCCAGATTTTTTCTAATCGGATCCTTATCATTAGTAAACACCATACTTACACATCTTGACAAAGAGATTGTCCTATTAGGCTTATCACTATAATATATACTTTTCCCTTCTTGTGCTAAACGAGCTTTTAATAACAATTCCCAAGCATTACATATAAAGAATGAAAAACCTTCTATTCTATAATTAATTGTTGGTTTATTATATATTTCAATTGCCATCAAAAATGCTTCTTCACTTTTTTCTAACATATCACCTATCAAAATTTTTGTCATTAAAACCTCCCAATATAAAAGTTAAAAACTATTCTAACACTTTAAAAATATATTTGCCAAGCTTTTATTAAAAATAACTATCATTAATAGAGCAACAAAAAAAGAATAAGTTTTTAATATATCTCATTCTTAATTTAAATATTTTTTTAACCATTGTCCTGTATAAGAGTTTTCTACTTTGCTTACTTGTTCTGGTGTACCAGTTGCCACAATCGTGCCCCCATTAATACCACCATCAGGACCTAAATCAATAATATGATCAGCTACTTTTATAACATCCATATTATGTTCTATTACAATAACAGTATCCCCATTATCAACAATTCTATTTAAAATAGCAAGTAATTTTTTTATATCATGTGAATGTAATCCAGTAGTTGGTTCATCTAAAATAAATAAACTTTTACCAGTTGCTTTCTTTTGTAATTCTTTAGCAAGTTTAACACGTCCAGCCTCACCACCTGATAAAGTAGGTGCACTTTGCCCAAGCGTAATATATGAAAGCCCAACATCCATTAAAACATCTAATTTTCTTTTAATCTTTGGTACATTTTCAAAAAATTCTACAGCTTCACTAACTCGCATATTAAGTACTTCACTAATATTCTTCCCTTTAAAAGTAATATCTAAGGTTTCTTTATTATAACGTTTGCCATGACAAACATCACAAGGAACATATACATCAGGCAAAAAGTGCATTTCTATTTTCTTTACACCGTCACCCCAACAAGCTTCGCAACGTCCGCCCTTAACATTAAAAGAAAATCTTCCCTTATCATAACCACGCATTTTAGCTTCTTTCGTAGTAGCAAACAAATCTCTTATATCATCAAACACCCCAATATAAGTAGCCGGATTACTTCTAGGTGTTCTTCCAATCGCGTCTTGACTAATCATAACAACTTTATCAATATTTTCTAAACCTTTAATTTCTTTACATTTACCAGGAATTTCTTTACTACGATATAATTCATTAGCCAGTGTCTTATATAAAATTTCATTAACAAGTGTACTCTTACCAGAACCTGAAACCCCAGTTACACAAATAAATTTACCAAGTGGAAATTTAACGTTTACTTTCTTTAAGTTATGTTCTTCTGCTTTAACAACTTCTAAAAATAAACCATTTCCCTTTCTTCTTTTTTTAGGTACCTCAATTTTCTCTTTACCACTTAAATAACGTCCTGTTAAACTTTTTTCATTACGCATAACTTCTTCTGGTGTTCCAGCCGCTACTACATATCCACCATTTTCACCTGCCCCAGGACCAATATCAACTAAATAGTCACTAGCCCGCATTGTATCTTCATCATGCTCTACGACTATCAAAGTATTACCTAAATCACGCATTTCTTCTAAAGAATGAATTAATTTTTCATTATCTTTTTGGTGTAATCCTATACTTGGTTCATCTAAAACATACAAAACACCAGATAACTTACTACCTATCTGAGTTGCAAGTCTAATACGTTGTGATTCACCCCCTGATAAAGTACCAGCCTTTCTATTAAGTGTTAAATATTCAAGTCCCACATTAACTAAGAAAGATAATCTATTATCAATCTCTACTAATAATAATTTACTAATATTTTCTTGCTCCGGACTAAGCTTTAACCCTCTTAAGAAATCTCTTAAATCTTTAATACTCATCATAGTTAAATCATAAATATTTTTCTTATTAATATAAACAGACAAAACACTATCTTGTAGTCTTGTTCCATGACAAACCGGGCAATCCATTTCCACCATAAATGTTTCTAGCCATTCTCTTGTCCAAGCACTAGTTGTTTCCATATATCTTCTCTCTAAATTAGGAATAGCCCCTTCAAAATAATCATTCTTATATCTAACATTACCATTTTTAGCTACATACTTAAACTCAATTGGTTCTTTACTACCATATAATAAAATCTTAAGTTTATCTTTTGGTATATCTTTAACTGGCATATTCATATCTATACCATATAAATCACAAACAGTTTTAACAGTTGTATAATTAGTATTATTATCTATCGTAAACCCAAGTAATGCATTCTCATTTAAACTTTTATCTTTATTAGGTAATATAAGATTTTCACTAATCTTTAACTTAGTACCAAGCCCTTTACATTCTGGACAAGCCCCATATGGACTATTAAATGAAAATAACCTAGGTTCTAACTCTGGTATAGAAAAATTACAATGCACACAAGCATAATGCTCACTAAGTAATATTTCTTCTCCTCCAATAACATTTAAAAGAACTTTTCCATCAGCAAGATGTGTACTTGTTTCAATTGATTCAAAAATACGACTTCTTTCACTTTCTTTAACAACTACTCTATCAACTACAACATCTATATTATCTTTTTTATTTTTTTCTAAAGTAATATCTTCATCTAAACTTAAAGTATTACCATTTACCCTAACTCTTGCATACCCTTCCTTTCTTAAATCATCAAGTAATTCTTTATGTGTACCTTTCTCTCCATGTACTATTGGCGCTAAAATCTCTAACTTCGTACCACTTTCCATACTCATAACTTTATTAGTCATTTCTTCAATACTTTGACTCTTAATTGGCATATGATGATTAGGACAATAAGGTGTCCCAATTCTTGCAAACAAAAGTCTTAAAAAATCATAAATCTCTGTAATAGTACCAACTGTACTACGTGGATTTTTATTAGTCGTTTTTTGATCGATAGAAATACTAGGACTTAACCCTTCAATAGAATCAACATCTGGTTTATCAGTATTTCCTATAAATTGCCTAGCATAAGCCGATAAACTCTCAACATATCTTCTTTGTCCTTCTGCAAAAATAGTATCAAAAGCAAGACTACTTTTACCAGACCCAGAAACACCTGTCATTACAATTAATTTATTTTTAGGTAAAGTAATGTCTATGTTCTTTAAATTATTTTCTCTCGCACCCTTTACAATTATTTTATCGTTCATTACATTCACTCTCCAAACGTTTATTATTCTACCACAAATAAAGAAAAATATTTGTAAAAATAATATATCATATATTTGTTCGTATTACAAGTCAAAAAAAAGAACCCCTTAACGGGTCCTAATTAAGATTTAAGCGTAAACGGATTTCCTGAGCTGCCATCTCCACTTTCTATTCCTACAGAGGGTAACAGATAACCGACGGGACGGACGCCATTGAAGAAGTACGCAATGTTGGAGTCGACGCGGCCAGAGCTGTCCACAATGAACACAAGGTAAGCACTGGAATAGCTAGCATGCGACGATAATGTCCATTGATATTTACTACTACTATTAAATAGCCAATCATTATTATAGCAATCACTTACACTACTATCAGACCAATTATAAAGTTCTTTATTTAAACATGTTGCTCGGTCTGCCCCACTTCCGCCACTTGTTGCATATCCATAATCTGATGGATACATTAAGCCTATCTTTCCTGTCCATGTTGTTGTTCTTGCTACCGTATCATTACACCAGCTGCCACTTGTACAGATTTTACCTGTGTTTGTACTTCTTTCTAATTCATAAAATTTTGAGGTTGTTATATTTTTATATGTATATGTAACACCATCATTCGCTCCCGTATTCCATACGGCATTACCTAGCATATTTTTTAATTTGTCTTTTATACCTGTACTTGTGAAATTACAACTTTTTGTACCATTGCTATAAGATGAGTAACATGTTCCTGATTTATTATTCCAGTATAGAGACCCACCTACTGATTCACTTTCATAGCCTGGATTTAATAGTTTCATTAAGTCTGCCTGGCCCCATTCGTTAACGCCATAGCCTTTATTTATACTTGATTCACTTGTGTCCCATGCATAGTCACCTATTGATGTACTTCTTATTATTTTTACACGATCTTCTTTATTGCCACTACCATCATCAACGTCTTTCATGACACCAATAATACGCCATATATCTCCATCAAAACTTACGTAGTTATTCGGGTCTTTTCCTATATATCTTGTATTACCATAATCATCTACTGCTAAGTTTGTTGTATCTGTTGTTGCTAGTTCTGAAACATAACCAGCTAAAGTACATTCTTTTAAAGAACCTACAATAATACCACTAAAAGTTTTCTTCATATCAGCAGATTGATCTATATCAGTTTCTTTATATGTAACAGTTAATTTATATGTATCAGTTGTATTAGCCTTTATTGATAGTGAAGCTAAAGTTTCGCCATTACTACTTGGGAAAATAGTACTACTAGTATTTACTTCATTATCATTTTTAGCAAGGGTAATTACCAAATCATTCTTATTAGTAAAAGTATTTTTTACAGTATCCCATAATAAATCAAAACAAACACTGACACTATTAGGATTATTAATTGTAAATGTTGTCGAAACAGACTCACCCGGCATAAGGGTACTACTAGATGAAACAGAAGTGTTAGAAATTATTATATCTTTAAACTCATTTGTTTTAACAATAGTTTTTTTACTGCCAGTTCCACTAATTGCAGCATTAAAATAAGCATAACTTCCTTCATACATAAGGGTAAATAATATCAACAATGTAGAAGAAAAAACAATATAAAAATACTTTCTTTTCATATGACACCCTCTTTACTTTAACTACCATAATTATCCATTAATTAACCCCATTTGTCAACCAAAAAAACTATCCATTCACTTATCCAAAAGTATATTATTATTTATTTTTTCTTTTTAATTGTAATTCATTTAATTTATGTTCAGAAATTATCTCCATATCATTTTTAAGTAACAATACTTCATCTAAAGAAGCTTCATAAAAAGGATTTTCTAAAGTAGGGTTATATAAATAAATAATATCTTCAAAGCCATAAACATCTATTCTTTTATTATTAGATAAATCATAAAAAAAAGTATGAAACCCTTTATCATTAAATAAATAATCTGATAAATTATTTAACATATATATAATAAAAGCATTAGCCGCAACATTAGAAGGCTTGTGAAAATTAAAATAACTTTGACATATTCCAAACATATTTCTTATTCTTTCTTCATAAGTCTTTGAACAATCATTTACATCTTTTTCTAACATACTTAAAATTTCTAACCCACTAATACCCTGATAATAATTAATCCTTTTATCAACTTCTAAAAGTTTATTACTAAATCCAATTCTTGTTCCATCACTCTTAAAGCCATTATAATTCCAAGTATCAAATCCAAACTTAACTCTAAAAAGATCAGTAAATGCATCAGTTAAATCAGCCGTAATTTCATATTCTCCACTACTAAATTTAACTTTAGCATGTTCATTATTTTCAACAATTCTAGCTTCAATACCAAACTCTTCTAATAAATCAATATATAATCTAGCCCATGAAAAACACACAATATTAAAGTCTCTTATACATCTAATATCTTTTACTTCTTTATTAAAATCATCTTTAATAAAACTAGGAAAAATTGTATATAAAGCATAATAATCAAATAACTGACCAGTTCTAATATAAATATATCTTGCAATAGCAAACTTATCATTCATAATACCCTTTTTAGTTATTTCTAATTTAAGTTGTTCTAATAAATCCATAATAAAAACCCCCATTTACGAGGGCTTATTATACATAAAAAGTTTTATTTTGTCAAAATTACATTGAATCAACACGTTCTAAAACATATTTCTTAGCTTCATCAAATGTCTTTTCTAAAACTGTTGCAATCTCATAATATAAATAATTTTCTGCTAGTTCTAAATATCTACTATCTTTATCACTTGTTTTTTTATTTCGATCAATTCTTCTTTGATTACGTTCATAAGTAGTTTTAATAATGGCCACTAAATCTTCTGGTGTGCCATTACTAAGAATTCTTTTATATTCATTTTCAATTTGTCCTTCAGTAATAGTAATAACAGGAATATCTCTTATTTTAAGTATTAGATTTTCTACATCTTCTTTAGACATAAGTTCTCTAATACTTTGATTAGTAACTGGCACACTTAGTTTTAAACTTTCATCTCTAAGTGGCACTAAAGAATAACAAAGAACATGAGAAAAGGGATTCTCCATAATCTTTACTATCTTACAAACATCTTTTTGATAAACTATATAATCGCCTACATTTTTCATATATATCCCCCCTTGTGATTAATAAGCTAACCCAAAACTTCTGTAACTAAATTATACCACAAAAAATTCCCTTTTGTAAGGGAAAGTCTTTGTTATTTTAATAAATCTGCAAGCATCTGTGATACATTTTCTACGCCAAATTTATCAACATGAATAGCCATATCATAATTTTCATAGTTTTTCCAATCACGTCCTGTATAATACTTATAATGCTTACTTCTTTCTTTATCTTTCTTTTTCATAACAACTATTGGTTTATCTTCATGATAATACTTTTTAATTCTTTTAAGTTTAGATGCCTCATCACTATATAAAAACACTTTAAAAACATTTTTATTATTTTCTAATATATAATCTGCACATCTTCCCACAATAACACATGGTTTTTTAGCTAAATTTTTAATTACTTTACTTTCTGCTAAAAAGATTTCATTATTTTGTTCATAATATAAAGTATTACTTTCTTCATTATCTTTAATATATTCTTCATTTAAACCACTAATATGGGCAGTCATTCTAATTATTTCTTTATCATAAAATGGTACAGATAACTTTTCAGCTAGTAACTTACCAACATAATGTCCACCACTACCATACTCACGACTAATAACTATTACATAATTTGTCAAAGATTCACTTATACTTCCTTCTTCTTCATAAGTTTCACTTTTATTTACTTTATCTAATTTTTTATATTCACTTAAAAACACAAATAATGCAAATATAAAACATAAAGCATCCGCTATTGGCGCGGCATATAACGCTCCTTTTAAACCAAGAAAATGCGTTAATATAATAGCAAGTGGAATAAATAAAACAATTTGTCTTGCAAAAGAAACTGCTGTTGCTTTCTTAACATTACCAAGTGATTGAATAACTATACTAGTAGTCATTTCAAAGAAATTTAAAGCACATACTAAATAGAAAGTTCTTGAAAATAAAGTAGCAAATTCCATAAACAAATCATAATTGCCATCATTACTAGAAATAAAAATAGAAACTAAAGCACTTGGAAAGAAATAAAATAATATATTAAATATCACACCAACAATTAAGCCAATAACTAAAACACGTCTAAGAACTTCTTTTACTCTTTCATAGTTACCAGCCCCATAGTTAAACCCAATTATTGGTTGAGCACCCAAAGAAACACCTAAAATAAAGTTAACATACACAGAGTTAAGTTTAGACATAACTCCATACACAGAAAGTGGTATATCACTTCCATAAATGCTACTTGCCCCATATTTAGTCATTAAATTATTCATAACAATAAATAAAGCTACCACTGTCATTTGAGTTATAAAACTAGATAGACCTAAACTTATTATTTTAAAAGCTGATTTATTTAATTTAAAATCACCTTTTTTAAGTTTAAAAGTTTTCATTCTTGGTATATAAAAAACACTTAATAAAAATGATACAACTTGACCAATAACTGTCGCAAGAGCTCCACCCGCAACTCCCATATTAAACCCAAATATAAAGAAAGGATCTAATACGCAGTTAAGAAGTGCCCCACTAACTAAACAAATCATTGAATATCTTGGGTCACCACAAGCTCTTATAATACTAGCCATACCAGTATATACAATTGAAAATAAAATACCTAACAAAATTATTTTACTATATGTCATTGCATACGGATAAACACTTTCTGTACACCCAAAGAAATAAATTAATTTAGGTAATAGAAACATCCCTACTGCTAAAACTAAAATACCTATTAAACATAGTAATAAAAAAGAACATCCTATGCTTTTTTTAGCCTCATCTTTCTTTCCTTCCCCCATCTTTAAACTAAGATAAGCAGCACACCCATTACCTACTAAACTAGCAAGGGCACTACTAAACATAATAAGAGGAAATATTACATTTGTAGCAGCATTACCAAGTGTTCCTACACCCTTACCAATAAATATTTGATCAATTATATTATAAAAAGCATTAACAAGCATACTTATAATACAAGGAACTGAAAAAGCCACCAAAAGCTTACTTATCTTATCGTTTGCTAAATCAATTTTTTTCATAATCCACCTCTTTCTAAGCGAAAAAAAATACGTAAATGTCTGGATTTACGCTTATTTTGCCACACGACTTAATGAGTATAGCACAAAATAAATTTTTGTGTAAGCATTTTTTAAATTATTTTCTTCCATTAATCACTAGGTAGACTTTTTAACTAACGATTAATAGACTAATTTAAGAAAGATGTTGAGGTGTAGTATGCAAGACATTAAAAAAATAATTGGAATAAACTTAAAATATATAAGACATCAAAATGGTTTAAGCCAAGAAAAGTTTTACGAAAAATATAAACTAAGTGCTAAATATTTCTCAAGCGTTGAACGTGGTGAAATCAATATTGGCGTTGAACTTTTACAAGAACTAGCCCGGGTAATTGGTACAACTCCCCAAGAATTAATTACATTTGACCCTAAAAAGATTATAACTAAAAAAAGAATAGACGAAAAAGAAAACCACTAAGGTTTTCTTTTTTAATCTTCTGCTTTATTTTTAAACTTTATAATAATAGGTGTTCCAGAGAAATCGAAATTCTCTCTTATTTTATTCTCTAAATATCTTTGATAACTAAAATGTACTAACCCCTTATCATTTACCCTAAATGTAAACTTAGGTGGATGTGCTTCTTCTTGATTAACAAAGTATATTTTTAATCTTCTTCCTTTATAAGAAGGTGCCTCATGTAAATGTGTAGCCTCTTCAATTACTTCATTAAGTTTACTAGTAGGAATCATTTTTTCATGATTATTATAAGCCTCTATAATTTCAGGCATTAACATATGCACTCTTTTTTTAGTTAAAGCTGATAAAAATACTACTTTAGCATAAGTTGCAAACTGAAATTCATAATGTATTAATTCTTTCCATTTTTTAAGTGCTGTATTAGCGTCTTCTACCATATCCCATTTATTAACACATATAACTAGTGCTTTCCCAGCTTCTATTGCCATTCCCGCAATATGTTTATCATGTTCTATAATACCTTTTGAAGCATCAATAACTAATACACAAACATCACTTCTTTCAATAGCCTTTAAACTACGAAACAAACTATATTTTTCAACATTTTCATATATTTTACCACGTTTTCTAATTCCAGCTGTATCAATCATTGTATATTCTTCACCATGATATTTAAACACTGTATCAGTCGCATCACGAGTAGTACCTGCAACCTCACTTACAATTGCTCTTTCTTCATTTAATAAAGCATTAACTAAACTACTCTTTCCCACATTAGGTCGTCCTATAACAGAAAATCTGCACCCCTTATGCTCTTCAAAGTAATTATCCCCTAAATCATTAGTAATTTCATCTAAAAGAGGTACAAGTCCTATCTTATGAGCTACTGAAATGCCAAATACGCGTGAAAACCCAAGTTCATAGTAATTATAAACATCATTAGCCCTTTTATCATTATCAAGTTTATTTACAACTACAATAACTTCTTTTTTGGCTTTTCTAAGCATATCTCTTATCATATAATCACTTTGATTAAGTTCTGTTTTACCATCTACTACAAATAAAACAAGATCTGCCTCATCGATAGCAAATGTAGCTTGCATTAAAATATCTTGCCTAAAATTATCAGTTCCTAACTCTAATCCACCTGTATCTATTAAATCAAAAGCTTTATTATTATGTCTAACTACACCATAAATTCTATCTCTAGTTATACCAGGCTCATCCATAATTATAGAACGTTCTTCTCTAATCAACCTATTAAATAAAGATGACTTACCCGTATTAGGTCTACCTATTAAACAAACAGTTTTCATAATAAACGCACCTCATTTCTAATGATGAATATTTTATCAATAAACAAAAAAAATTGCAATTATAATATTAATCCCATCCTGCTTCACACATTACTCCACAAGTAAAATTATCACCTATATTCCATGTACCACCGATCATTTTTAATCCATCAGGAGCTCCATTACAATATATTTTTTTATTAAATGTATAACCTGGTCTTGTACAAGTAACATCAAGGTTAACATCAAGTGGAACTCCAGGACTAGAATTGCCAGCCCCATTATAATAAATATATTTAACATCAGTTGAATAATCTCTATCACAAGTACCACCATTACCATTATAAACAGCTTTAACTTCCTTTCTATATTGTCCATACAAAGTAATATCACTTGAAATAGGTATCTCTTTTCCATTTTCATAATCAATTCGTCCATCAGGATTAGTATTTCTACTCCACCCTAAATTAGTATAAATGTGGTTCCAAGGAGAACCACCACAATTATCACTATATTGCCGTTCTTCTAAAAGTCTTATTGTCCCAGAATTTTCATCATTGTAAATATCAACGGAATTGCTTTGCGTACCTTGTCCATCATAATATGTAACTATAAGTGGCTTTTTAAAAATAGCATAAAGAAGTAAATCACTATTACCATTGTATTTTTGCCCCTTATTAAAATCAACTGTATGCGCATTATTTGTTCTAGCCCAACCAACAAACGTATAACCAGTTTTTGTAGGTTCCAAATCTGTTATTGCAAGTGGTGTATCATAATACTTAATTTGGGTTGTAGGCCCCCCTGACCCACCATTAGCGCTGTAAGTAATGGTATATTCATCTGGATAATATAAAACATTTACAGTCATATCACTATTAACAGTAATACTATCTTCACCAATAGTTCCACTTCCTAGTTTGTTACCTAAAGAATCAAAGTATTCAAACCTATTAGCAGCATGATAGCCACTAGGAGCATCAATAACACTCGGAATATAAGTGTTCCCTTCAATTACGCTTCTTGTTGTAGTATCCCCTTGTCTTTTCCATTCACTATTATGGTAAAAATAAATATGATTAGTATTAACTTTATATATCTTAGTACCACATTTTAATTTAGGTCTTCCCTCTTTAACGCATGCGTCTTTAACTTCATCTTCACCATCATCACATACTCTATATATATCATGTTCTTTATATATATCTTGTTCTGAGTCACTTGCTGGAACATAATAAGCATAAATTCTATTATTTTTCTGATATAGTCTTATCATATCAGAATCCATACTAGCACTAGTATATGGATTTTCTATAAAAGGCGTATTTTCTTGTTCTTTTTTTGAATATCCTTCAAATATTAAATCTGCAACACTCACCTCAATAAAACAATCAAATTCGCTTTCAAAAGCTGCTTTATTATCTTCACCATATCTTTTAGCGTCAGTTAACAACTGATCAGTTTTAGCAAAATACATATTTTTCTTAGTATCATTACTAATTTTCATAAAACTTACTGTTGCCACCAAAGATAAAATAGCTATCAAAGCAACCACCGCAAGCAATTCCACTAATGTAAACCCTTTTTTCATCATTAATTACACAACCTCACATTATTAATATCAATTATTTGCAAATTACATTCTTTTTTTAATAAATCTGCATCATCACTATAACTAGGAACATAATAAGCATATGCCCGATTATTTTTAACATAAAGAAGTATTTTATCATCATCCATAGCTAAATTAGTAAATGGATTTTTAATATATATATCACTATCTTTATCTTCTCTTTTAGTAATACCCATACTTACAATTTCTTTAACACTAAATTGTTTATAGCAACTAGTACTTAAACTACTTATATGTTCATCTCCATATCTTTTAATATCATTTAAAATAAGATTAACTTTCTTACAATACAACTCTTTTTTCATATCCCCTGAAATACGCATTGCCCCAGGAACAGCCACCAAAGCTAAAAGTGCTAAAATAACTAAAACTGCTAATACTTCAATCAAAGTAAACCCTTTCTTCATAAAATCCTACTTTCTAATACAAGTATAAACAAATTTCTAAGATATTTCAAGTCAAAGAAAAAAGCAAGTTTCCTTGCCCTTAATTATATATGATATATTTTATTTTTCTTAGTCATGAAATATAATGCACCAGCAACTAAAACGCCACCAACAATTACAGCATATGGCAAGAATGAACCTGTTTGAGGATTTTCAGTAGTTTCACAAGCAGCTTTGTATTCAGCTTCAGTTACTTCTTTACCACTGTTATCATAGTATTTACCATTTTCAATTTTACATTTTGGTGTTTCAGTAGTAGTAGTGTTTTGTTTTAAACCAATTTCACAAGTATCTGTAGATGTAGCCCCAGATGCATCTAATGTAATTGTTGCAACTAAGTTATTACCATTAGCGTCACCAGTTGATTTTGTAACACCAGTAGCATTTGTTAAATTAACACTGATAGTTCCATCGCCATTGTCTTTAATAGAGCCACTCCAACCAGAAGCACGAGCATATTTTTTAAACTTAAATGTTGATTTTGATAAAGTTAATGTCGCATTGAAATTATTAACAGTACCATCTGTAACCTTAACACCTAAGTAAATAACTGTACTATCACCTTGATTTTGAACACTTACAGCATTACCGTTTAAAGTAGTCTTAGCTTCATCAAATGTTTTTGTTGAACTAACATAACCATCAGAATTTGCTCCGAAAATAGCACCACTAGCAGCATAAGTACTCATTGGAAAACCTAGTACACTAACTAGCATTAAAACAAACCATACAAAATTTCTTTTTTTCATCATATACCTCTTCTTTCTTTTTTTATTATAGACCAATTATACCATAAAAATACATTTTTTCTACATTTTTCATCTTAATTTTACTTTTTTACAAATTCTAGTGTAAATACACACAAAGTGTGTAAAATATGATATTATAATAAAGAGAATAGAAATTGGTGGTATACATGAAGAAAATTGTTATTCAAATACAAGGTAATACTTTATATTTTGCTTATAAAAGAAACTCTTTAATAAGAGAAGACTTAATGAATACAAACATAATAAGTGATAGTGAAATTGTTTTTAGTGATGATTATATTTTAGAAAACAAAAAAATAGTTATCCCTTTTTTCAAAGAATTATGTAGTATGAATCATATTAATACCCTTACTTTCCAAAATGCAAGTATTGCATTATTCATGTTATCTTTATTTAAGAATATTGCTATTCAAAAAGTAAGTATTAAAAACAAAGAATGTATACCATATAGTCTTTGTGAAGTAATTGTAAAAAACTCTATTAAAGAACTTGATTGTTATGAAGTAGCTAATTTCATGCTCGATTATCTAGATAAACACCATGTTTTAGTTACAACCCATAGTGAAGTTTTCTATATTTCTAATTTTATGCAAAATAACTTTCTTACTGATTATGCTAAAATATTTTACAAAAAAGAAATTAAATTACAAAACACTCTAACCGATGAAGACAAAGAAGACTTTGAATCATTCTTAAAAATTAATAAATATTTAAAAAGAATTTTAATTTACAAATATAATAGAATGGATTTAGAATTTTTATTAGAGACACTTTTGGCTTATCGTGTTAAAAATGTTAGTATTGGCATCTGCGAAAATATTAATAGTGAAGAAGAATTCCATTATTTAAAAAATCTAAATAAAAAGTATAAAAGTAAAAAAATATATATTAATCTTGTTTATTCTGATGAATATATTAAAAGTAATTTAATGAAACAAATAAGTTTAAATACATTAAAAGTATGTGGCATTATTTTAGTTGTTTTACTTTTAGGAACAGTAGGTTATGTTATGACTAGTAATTATTTAGCTATGAGGGAAGTCAGTAGTATTAGTGAGGCTGTCCAAAAGAAAATAGATGAACAAAAAAATAATGACACTAACATAGAAGAAAAAACAGAAGAAGGACTTATCATAAAAAATAAGTATATTGCCTCTCTTTTAGAAATAAATAAAGATGTAGTTGGTTATTTAAAAGTTAATAATACTAATGTTGATTATCCTGTAGTTCAATATGCCGACAATGACTATTATTTAAAGAAAAACTTCTATGGTGAAAATGATAAAAATGGTTGGATTTATATGGACTTTAGAAACTCAGATAAATTTTTAAATGATAATACCATCATATATGGCCACAATATGTACTATAGTGGAGTTATGTTTGGCACTTTGCATAGAGCTCTTAACTCTAGTTGGTATACAAACAAAGACAATTTAATAATTAGTTTTAATACTATGTATGAAACAATGAACTGGCAAATATTTTCTATTTATACAATAAGAAAAACAAGTGATTATTTAAGAGTTTCTTTTGACACATTAGAAGATAAACAAGAATATATAGATAAAGTAAAAGAAAGAAGTATAACTAATTTTGATATATCTGTTACAAGTGAAGATTACTTACTTACTTTATCCACTTGTACAGGAGACAATGAAAGATTAGTTATTCACGCTAAAAGATTATAAATTTTGTTTAATAATACTTAAATTCTCTTGATACCTAGTATTCTTAGGATTTAATTTAATAGCTTTCTTAACATAAGTAAGAGATTCTTTTTTATGATTAGTATAATATGCTGCAAGACTAAGTAAATCATAAAAAGCATCATTCCAAGCAAATTCTTCATTTATATAAGATTTGCTTTTTTCTTTAATTTTTAAAGCCTTTTTAAGTAACGAATAAGCAGACTCATAATTATCTTTTAAAATATAAAAACTAGCAAGTTCAACATACCCTTCTCTTAAATATGGAGCTTCTTTTATACTTTGTAAAAACCAATATTCAGCTTCTTCAGATAGTCCTAAAGCATCATAAGAACGTCCCATAAAACGCATGGAAGCACATCTTTCATCTTTCCAGGTAGCAAAAGGACAATGGATATGCTTGTGAAGTGTTTTAATCGCATCAAGCCACCTATTATGAAACATATATTCACGGCCTAAGTAATGCAGGTTACGATCATCTTCTGGACTTTCTTTAACACTTAATTCTAGTAAAGGCAAATATGAAGACCGCGATTTATTTTTATCTGGATAATGATTCAAAGTAATAGGAACGTATTTTTCCCTTTCTTCTTTAGAACACTCTAAAACTTCATGGACAGGATGAGTCCAAGTATAATTGTCACGCCCATGAATTTTATTAATACAAAAACTTACTAATGGATTATTTTCTTCATCTAATTTCCAATTATAATTATAACGAGCTCTTGTAGTAATACCAGGTTCCCAATTTTCTTCTAGTATTTTACGCCAACCACTTTCAAATACCTCATCTAAATCAGTACATACACATATATCAGTATCATTTGCTACATAACTTAAAGACTTATTTCTCGCTGTATCAAAACGCCAAGGACTAATTTTACTTTCATAAACTTTAACATTTTGTTTTTTTAATAACTCTACTGTATCATCAGTTGACCCTGTATCTAAAACAATTATTTCATCAGCCTCACTCATTGAACTTACCCATTTATTAACATATTTACTTTCATCTTTAGCAATAGCATAAACAACTACTTTTAATTTATTCATAAGTCACCTCAAAATATTATATGAATAAAAAAAGAAAGTAGCATTACTACTTATCTTTAACTAACAGATAAAACATATAAATTGTTCCATAATCATTAAATTTTATAATTTAATTAACATCAAAAAAAAATAGACTTAAATCTATTTCTTTTTAACACTATAACCCATAATAACACCAAGAACAACAACTACACCAAATATAAAAGCTAAAACTGCTCCTGTATTATTCTTTTCTTCACTGTTAACGCTTTCTGCTTCAACAATATCAGTATTACCAGCATTAACTTCAGCCACAACATCATATGATTCACTATTCATGTTATCTAAGGCTGCTTTAATATCACTATCAAAACTACTAGCATAACCATCAAACTTAGTTTTACCAATTACTAAATAAGGATATCCTTGTACAGTATCAGAAAACTTAGCAGCTACCTTTTCATATAAAGCATAATTGTCTTGATTACTAGTTACCTCATATAAAACAATATTAACTTTATCACTATATTCATCATAAATACTTGCTAAATGTGTAATAAGTCTTTTACAATACCCACAACCAGTACCACGAAAAACATATACACTTGGTAACTTACTAGTATCTTTCTCTTTAAAATTACAAGTTAGTCCTTCTGCTTCACATGCTTCTTTAAGTGTTTCTCCTTTAACAGAAGCATTTACATTTAAAGTAAACAAAAAAGTTAAAATAACTACAAATAGTCCATTTCTTAAAAATTTCATAAAAAATCCTCACTTCCAGTAATCATTCTATCATAACAAACAACCATTGTGTTATAAAATCCTACTTTTTCACCAAATTTTCATAATACTTATAACGTTTAATAGCATTATCTTTCTGCATTTTTAATAATTCATTTGCTAAATTCTCATCTTTAATCTTTAAAGCTTTATAACGAACTTCTTTATTTAATAATTCTTCGTATAAGCCAAAATCTGGTTCTTTTGAATCAATAGTAAGTGTCTCACTTGTCCCATCATAACGCATAAGTAAATTATAACCTGCCTTAATCGCTAACTTTTGTTCTTCTAAAGAACACGTCATACCATTTTTAATTCCTTGTTCAATACATGGTGAATAGCAAATTAATAAACTTGGTCCTACATGTTCCATTGCTTCTTTAAAAGCCCTAATAGTTTGCATAGGACTAGCCCCTAAAGAAACACTTGCTACATAAACATTTGGTATTCCCATTGCATATCTAAACAAATCTTTTTTTTGTGTTTTCTTACCCATATTAGTAAACTCGGCCACTGCCCCTAGTCTTGTCGACTTACTAGCTTGTCCTCCCGTATTAGAATAAACCTCCGTATCAAGCACCATTATTTTTATGTTTTCATTACTATGTAACACATGATCAAGCCCACCAAAACCAATATCATAAGCCCAACCATCTCCACCTACTGCTACCACCATGCGTGCTGGAATATAATTAAGTAATTCTCGTAAGTCATAAGGTATTTCCATATTTTCTAACTTATTCTTTATTTCTCTAGTCTTTTTGTAGTCATTACAATTTTCTAAGTATTCACAAAATAACTCTTTTACCTCACTAGTAACTAGTTCTTTAGTACCTTCCATAATATTCTTTATTCTCTTTTGTTTATTTTGATAAGATAAATGCATTCCTAAAGCAAACTCGGCATTATCTTCAAATAAAGAATTAGCCCATGGTATACTGTAAGGCGTATAAGGGGTAGACCCGCCATATATAGATGAACATCCTGTTGCATTTGCTATCACTATATTATCACCATATAACTGTGTCATTAGTTTTATATAAGAAGCTTCCCCACAACCAGCACAAGCTCCCGAATATTTAAATTTTGGTTCTAACAATTGACTTCCTTTAACCGTATAAGCACTTATAGTTTCATCATTTTTATTATTTTTTTCATAATAATCAAACTCTCGCTGTTTCTCTAAACATGGGTCCCCAAACTCTAAAGCCTTTATACCATTCTTACCAGGACAAGCCTCTATACATAAACCACATCCTGTACAATTTTGTTCTGATACACTAATAATAAAATTATTATTACCCTTACCAAGTTCTTTTAAACCTATATTTTTATCCGTCAAAAATGGTCTTATAACCCCATGTGGACAAACAAGGGAACACATACCACATTGTATACAATAATCTTTATTCCATTTAGGTGCTTTTGTTGTATTGAATCCTTTTTCTCTTTTACTATTACCACCAGGGAAAGCTCCATTTGCAAAAGACATGCATTCACTTACTTTAAGTAAGTTACCACATCTTTTCTTCATCACGTCAAATACATCTTTTGATTTATCTTCCAAACTATTACCAATTACTTGTTCTATTCTATAAACATTCTTAGTCGCATCTTTTATCGATAAAATATTATTATTAACAATATCTTCACCCTTACTAATGAACTTTTCCTTAATTCTTTTAACTAATATTTCTTCATAATCAGTAATACCAAGCATATTTAATATAACAGCCTCCATAATCATACTTATTTTTCCTGGTATATGATGTAATTCTGCTAACTCATCCGCATCTACTATAAATAACTTAATATTTTTATTCTTTAAATTTTCATAGTTTTCTAAAGTTAAATTATTTAAAAACTCAGTATCTTTACTATTTACAATTAAAGTACCCCCTTTAACTAATGTATCTAATAAAGAAAACTCTTTAAAATAACTAGCCTTAGTAACAACAATTATTTTACTATTAGTAACATAAAAAGGCGCTTTTATTTTATCTTTACCATATCTTAAATGACTAACTGTTACACCACCAGATTTTTTAGAATCATAAGCAAAATAACCTTGTACATAATAATTATTACCTAAAATATTTAAAATGTCTTTACTACAAGTAACCATGCCATCACTACCAAAGCCAAATATTTGTGCTTCTACCCATGCCATATCAAGTTCATATTTGCAAGGTTTCAAACTTTTATTTGTAACATCATCAACTATTCCTAAGGAAAAGTCATTAACTGGATTTTCTTCCATCATTTTTAGTACGCTATAAATGTCACTAGGGGTTGTATCTTTACCAGATAATCCATAATGTCCTCCCAAAACTGTTATTTTTTTATCTTTTAAAACATTTAAAACATCTAAATAAAGAGGTTCCATACTACCATGATTTTTAACTCTTGATAAAACAGTTACTACTTCGCTTGTTTTAGGTAAAGCATCTAAAAAATATTTTTTACTAAATGGTCTATATAAATGTACTTCAACTAAACCATAACTCCCCCCTTGTCTATTTTCTTTATCTATTACTAATTTAATTGTATCAGAAACAGAACCCATACTAACTACTACAAAACGAGCCTTTTCATCACCATAATAAGTAAATGGTTTATAGTTCGTATGAGCAAGTTTATTAATACTTTCCATATAATCATTAACAATATTAGGCATATCTTCATACAACTTATTACGTGCTTCAACACTTTGAAAATATATGTCTTCCATTTCACTCATACCATATTGCATAGCCTTACCAACATTTAAAGCTCTTTCTTTAAATCTATTTAAAGCATCTTTATTAATAAGACTAAGTATATCTTTATCATCTAACCCATCAATAACATTAATTTCATGACTAGTTCTAAAACCATCAAAAAAATGTACAAATGGCAAAGACCCTTTAATAGCAGCTAAATGAGCTACGATAGACATATAATAAGCATCTTCTACACTACTGCTTGCTAAAATACAAAATCCAGTATCTCGAACTGCATAAATATCAGAGTGATCGCCAAAAATCGATAAAGCGTGTGTAGCAATAGTTCTTGAAGCCACATGAATAACACCAGGTAGACATTCACCTGCCATTTTATACATATTAGGAATCATTAAAAGTAGTCCTTGACTAGCTGTAAAAGTTGTCGCTAAAGACCCTGTTAATAACGCCCCATGCATCGCCCCTGCAGCCCCAGCTTCACTTTGCATTTCTTCTATCTCTACACTTTCATGAAATAGATTTTTTTTATTCTTATCTTTTAATAATTCTATTTCACTTGCCATAGTACTAGAAGGCGTAATCGGATAAATTGCGGCCACTTCACTAAATAAATAAGCATTCAATGCTGCTGCTTTATTTCCATCTAAAATTTTCTTCATAATCTCACCCCATATATAATGAAATGTTACTATAAATACACGTAAAAAACAAGTGAAGTTTAAACATATTGTGATTTATAAAACAAATTAAGATTTGTAATTTTAACTAATTTATGCTATTATATATAGCAATTAAAGGGAGGTTTTTGTATGGAAAACAAAAAATATGTAGTGTGTAGAGATAATATTTATGTTGGAGAAGTTGTAAGAACAGATAGTATATATCGTTATGATGGCGACCACGACTTTTTTAAAACTAAGCCAGGACAATTAAGTACAAGTTCTTGGAGAAGTTATAGAAGTATGTTATTTGTACCAAATGAAGATAAATTATCTAACGACTTATTATATAGATCTCCAAATTATCCTATTCTTAATGTTACTGATGATGAAACTTGTTTAAATTTAGGTAAAAATAGTATAGTTATAAAGGATGCTTGTAATTTAGCGGCACTTCTTAAATATTTTGGATACAAAAAGGATTTAACTTTTGAAGATATTATGAAAATTCGTAAAACATTCTTTACAGGAAGATTTGCTAAAGATAATTGCCAATTATTCGGTTGGAAAGAAACAATGGCTGAAGATATAACATTTTATACTAATGGTGAAGAAGTAACTAATCCTAGAGAATTAGAACGCAGAAGAAGACAATTTAGAGCAGAACAACAAGCAGGACATAGAATGTTCACAGGTGTAAATGAAAGTCCACTTCCTAGAGAATATTGGGATGTTTTAGATGAAAGAGGAGATAATACATTAATGGATGTTATTGAAGGCTGGGACGAAACAATGAATGCATTTGCTCCTCACAAACAAGAAGGTCCAGTAAAAAGATTAAAAAGATTTTAAAGAGTGTGTAAATAAAATTTCTTACACACTCTTTAAATTTAACATTCTTTCAAATCTAATAATTTCATCACCTACCTTATTTCAATTTCTTTTGATACAAATTTTGATACAGCATCATATTTTTTTTCGCATTTCTTCAACACAAAAAACCTCTTCGAATACAAGAGGCTTTTTTAATATAAATTACTATCATTTTCACTCATTATTCACAAACGCACAAAAAAATCAACTATTTCTAGTTGACTTAAATCTAACGTCACATTGGTGTAACGATATTATCTTATGGAGCAGGTGAGCAGAATCGAACTGCCGATATTAGCTTGGAAGGCTAGAGTTATACCATTTAACTACACCTGCATTTGCTTTGACCACTTAATTATATCACATCATAAATAAATATCAATATTTTTTTCGCACTTTTTATAGAATTTTTTTTATTTTTGCATTATAATGTATCTATGCTGAATTAGCTCAGCTGGTAGAGCAACGCCCTCGTAACGCGTAGGTCGCAGGTTCGAGTCCTGTTTTCAGCACCATTAAACAATTATTGGTTTAAAGCCAATTTATTTATAAATTAAGTATCTGAGGTGAAAATCTTGAAAAAAAGTATTTTTCTCACAATATTTTTAATATGTATATTGTTTTATATGTTAATAATATATATTAAAACAGATGTATACCAAGTAGCATTCATAGTAGATAATAATCTCTATAAAACAGTAAACATTCGTAAAAACACATCATTAAAAGAAATTGATAGCCCACAAAAAAATGAACATGTTTTCATTGGTTGGTATGATGAAGATAATAATAGATTAGATGAAAAAACAATCATTCAAAAGGACTCAGTATATTATGCTAAATGGGGTGTCGTTATAACAAATGAAGAGAACACTAAATAATAAAGTGTTCTCCTTTTAATTAATTTCAATACGATATGGATTAGAACTTGTCCCATCACCACTTTTATACATTACATTTGCTTTTAAATTAAATGATGGTCTAATATAACCAGTTGAATTAACATTAACCCAGTGCCTATATAAAGGCTCCATATACAATGTTGGATTAGAAGAACGATGTATATTGTATGCTAAAGTAGAATTGTAAGTACTAGCCATTGCACCACCATCAGGAGTTATAAGCCATTCCCTAGCTACCCCAGGTGAAAAAGTTGGATAAAGCCATGCATTCGAAGTCATATAAATACTAGAATTACTATCCACTGCTGCATTCCAATAATTACTACTAATTGAAAAACCGTAGTCGCTTGGATACATTAGTCCTATATAATTTGTGTATTGTAAAATTCCTCCACTTCCTGCTTTTATACTTCCTCTTTCATATTGATAGAATTGTTTAGCAGTTAAACTAGCATAAGAATTATCATTGGCACCATTACCAACAGCCCCTAGATACCAAACAGTTTGATCTATATATTTTTGATATTCACTTAAACTCTTCCAATAAACTCCATTTAAAACATTTATTTGTGTTTTACTATATTCCCAGTTATTAGTTCCATCGGTATTCCATCCATAACCATAACCATCTTTTAAATAACCACTCTCTGTTTCTGTATAATAACTTGCTTTTACTAACTTTACTCTATTTTCATATTTCCCACCAACTTCTTTTTGAGTAGGTATTACGCCAATAATTCGGTATAAATTGTCTTCTGTACAATTACTATCACACCCAAAGTATACCCAATTATTTAAACTTGAACTTTCTCCTACATATCTATATTCCTCCGTAGCATTAGAACCAGTCTGAATTGTACTTGCTTGAGTTATATGTTTTATAGTACTTTCAGTTTCACTTTTAGCTATTATATAATCACTTAAATATTTTCTGCTTTTAAAATTAACATCACATTTTTCCCCACTTTGAAAACCTGTAATAACAGCTCCCCATTCCTCATAATTCCAAATTCCTTTGCCAGTACCTTTACAATCAACACTTACATCATAAGCACCTTTACTAGGAGCCTCACTTACTGATTTATCATCAACATATACACTTAATACTACATCACCATCATAACTATAATTTTTACTTACAGCCTTAATAGCTATTTTACTCTTAAAAGTCTTATTTGATCCTTCTTCGATAGTTGTATCATAGTCCATCCATAATCTAAGTTTATAAGTTATACTTTCTTTTCCTCTTAATTCTGCAGTTTTTAACTGTTTACTTGTAAAAGCATCTTTATTTGTCTTACTAACAGTTTCTCTATTATTTAAAATTCCAGGTTCATCATCATTAAGCATATATTTAATATAACTTAAACCCAATGTATTATTATCATTAATATCACTTAGTATATCAAGATTAACTTCATATAAAATACCAGTATCACATTTATTTGTTATTGTAAATACATAGGGAGATAATTTTTTACCTTCTATATCTGTTATAGGAAATGCTTCTGTTAATTTAATATCACTTCCCTCTTGTTCTTCTAAACTAACCTTTAAGCATAATGAAGCTACAGTATTAATATCTTTTTGTTCAGCCTCAAACCTAATATAAGCATAAGTAACACCAATAAAAACAAATAAAATCAAAAATGATAATATTAATTTTCTATAATTTTTTTTCATACTAAGATTCCCCCAATGTTATTCTATATGGTGATTCTTTTGTACCAAGTCCATTTTGATATAACACATTTTCTTTTAAATAAAAAGTAGGTCTAACGCCCAAAATACTTTCTTTTGTTGATTTAATCCAATGCCTATAAACTGGGCCTAAACTAGAATTGGAATTTATATCATACGCTAAACTGCCATAAGGATCATAAGTTTCTTGGGCCGAATTACTATTCATAGTCCACTCAGCTTTCTCACTACTAACATTAGAAAATTTATAAAGCCATGAATTTATAAAAACATTTCGATAAGAATTTATGCTATATGAATTATATGCCTTTTCGGCAGAAAAGCCAAAATCAGAAACATACATTAAACCAATATTTGTTTTATATTTCAATGTAGAACTATAAGCACCAGGCGTAGAACCACGTTCAAATCCATAAAAATCATTTGCTGAATAAGTTGCATAATTATTATCTGTACCATAAGACAAAGCCCCACCTAAATACCAGTAAACGCTAACAATATAAGTCTGATATTCCCCTAAGTTTTTCCAATAAACACCATTCAAAACCTGTGTTTGTAACGTAGATGTAACCCAGTCATTTTGAGTTAAGTTTGACCAATAGTACCCCTTATTAGTAGGAGCAACAGAAGAATCTAATAAAAGCCCACTTTCGGTTTCTGTATAATAATCACTTTTTATAAGTTTTACTCTCTTTTCATAAGTACCGCCTTCAATGCTTTGAGTAGGTAATACCCCTATAATTCGGTATAAATTATCTTCTGTACAATTACTATCACAACCAAAATAAACATAATTATTTGGATTAGCCCCAGTATATCTATACTCTTCTTTAGCATTACTACCTGTCTGTACTGTATCAGACTGTTCTATATAAATAATATTACTATCTGTCTTTGATGCATCTATTACATATTCATTAAACTTTTTACCAGTTGTAAAGATAATATTACAAGCAGCACCATCATTAAAATTTTTTATGATTGGTCCCCAGTTATTATAGTCCCAACTACCATTTGCCTTTCCCATGCAATCAACACTTACATTATAGTTTCCCCGTTCAGGATACGTATCTTTCTTTTCTCCATCAACAAATATTGCTAAAGAATAAGAATTAATTTTATATTGTTGTTTGTAAACAATTCTTTGTATTCCAAATAAAATTAATAATACTAACATAATTGCTAATAACAAATATTTTTTTATTTTCTTCATATCAACACTCCTCTACTTTATATTGTCCATTTTAATTAAAGTTATTATAGCATATTCGCATTGCATTTTGCAATGCGTTTCATTATGTAAAAAAGACATAAAATAAGTATAGGAAGGAGTTACAATGAAAGCAGGCTTTAGATTAAATTTAGAAAAAAAAGAAACTGAAAATAAAACTATCAGGTTTCCTGTATCATTAATTGATAAAATTGAAAGTATTTTAGCAGGTACTGAACTAACCTTTTCTAGCTTTGTTATTCAAGCATGTAAATTTGCAATAGAAAATATAGAAGAGGAAGAAAAAGAAAAAACAAAAGCTTAAGAAAACAGAGAATATTTCATCTCTGTCTTTTATTTAACAATAATATTAATTATTTTATTTGGAATATAAATAAATTTAACTATTTCTTTTTCATCAATATATTTTTTTACATTATCTTGATTTAATACTTTATCTTTAGCTAACTCTTCACTTTCATTTAATTCCAAAGTAACTTCACTACGTAATTTACCATTTATTTGTACTCCTATTGTAATTTCTTTATCAATAGTTTTAGCCTCATCATAAACTGGCCATGGTGATTCACATAATGGTTTTCCCAAATTATATTGTTCATTTAATTCTTCAGTTATATGTGGAGCATCCGGATTTAATAAATGTAAAAGCACTCTGTAATCATCTTTAGTAATTCCATCTTTATACTTATCATATTCATTTAACATACTCATTAAACTTGAAATAGCTGTATTATATTTTAATGTTTCATTATCATTTGTAACTTTCTTAATAGTTTTATTAACTAATACTTCATCTGTATAACCAACTTTTTCATTTAACTTAGAACCTAATTTAGCTACTCTTTCTAAGAAACGTTTACAACCCTTTAATGTTTCTGTACTCCAAGGAGCGTCCATTTGATAGTCTCCCATAAACATTTCATAAGTTCTTAAAGTATCAGCACCATATTCCTTTACCATGTCATCTGGGTTTATTACGTTACCTTTACTTTTACTCATCTTTTCACCATTAGAGCCTAATACCATACCATGGGCAACACGTGTCCAAATCATTTCACTTTTTGGTGTCAAACCATAATCATAAAGCATTTGTACCCAGAATCTGGCATACAACAAATGTCTTGCCGTATGTTCACTACCACCATCATAATAATCAACTTGTCCCCAATATTTCATTGCCTCCATACTAGCAAATTCTTCTTTATTTTTAGGATCCATATACCTTAAGAAATACCAACTAGACCCCGCCCACTGAGGCATTGTATCAGTTTCTCTTTTAGCATCACGCCCACATTTAGGACATTTGCAATTTACAAATTCTTCTATTTTAGCAAGTGGACTTTCCCCATTATCAGTAGGTTCATATTCTGTAACATCTGGTAAAACTACTGGCAAATTTTCTTCACTTTCTGGTACCCAACCACAATTCTCACAATAAATCATTGGAATAGGTTCACCCCAGAAACGTTGTCTACCAAATACCCAGTCACGCATCTTATAATTATTAACACGTCTAGCAATTTTTTGCTTTACTAATTTTTCAGTAATTGCCTCTTTTGCTTCTTCCACTGTAAGACCTGTGAATTCCGCACTATTAATTAAAGTACAACCTTTGCCTAAATAATCTTGCTTTTCAAACGCATGAGTACTGGTGTCTCCTCCATTAATAACAACGATCATCGGCAAATTATGGGCTAAGGCATATTCATAATCTCTTTCATCATGACTAGGAACAGCCATAACAGCACCCGTTCCATAATCTCCCAACACAAAGTCACCTAAGAAAATCGGTACTTCTTCTTTAGTAATTGGATGTATCGCTTTAACACCTTTAACTTCACAACCTGTTTTACTTTTATTTAAATCGGTTCTTTCTAAATTAGATTTAGCCTTTGTTTCTTCAATATATGCCATAACTTCTTCTTTATTAGTAACACGTGGCATTAATTCTTTAATTAATTCTCCATCAGGCGCAATAACAAAGAAAGTTATCCCATATATAGTTTCTATACAAGTTGTAAATATTGAAAATTTACCACCATCTTTTATATCTACATCTACTTCAACACCAGTTGATTTACCAATCCAATTTTTTTGCCCTAATTTTACTTTTTCTAAAAAGTTAGTATCTTTTAACCCATCAATAAGTCTTTCAGCATAATCACTCATTCTAAGCATCCATTGTGATTTTTCTTTTTGAACTACTGAACTACCACATCTTTCGCATACACCACCAGCAGCATCTTCATTTGATAAAACCATTTTACAAGTTGGACACCAGTTAACTTTAGTCTTAGCCTTATAAGCCATACCATGTTTATAAAATTGAATAAATTGCCACTGAGTCCATTTATAGTATTCTGGGTCAGTTGTAGAAAATTCTCTTGTCCAATCAAAAGACAAACCTAACCCTTGCATTTGACTTTTAAAAACACCAATGTTTTTCTTAACAACTTCTTTAGGATGAACATGCATTTTAATAGCATATTGTTCAGCTGGTGCCCCAAAAGCATCCCATCCCATTGGATATAAAACATTATATCCTTGCATTCTTTTCATACGTGCAAGTACATCAGTTGCCGTATAAACTCTAGCATGTCCTACATGTAATCCAGCCCCTGAAGGATATGGAAACTCAACTAAAATATAATAATGTTTTTCATGAGTACCATTTTTAGCCTCAAAAGTATGTTTATCCTCCCAATACTTTTGCCATTTTTTCTCTACTTCTTTAAAATTCATCTTATCTTCTTCCTTTCACTTTTTGATATCCTTTTTTCACTAAATGTCTTCCATATATTTCATATAAAGCATAAATCAGTGCTAAAATCATTACAAAAGCAATTAATAACTGCCACATAATCTTTATCCTTAAAGAACTTATAAACACCCATACAAATGAAATAATAAAAGCATTTTGCATACTTATCCATAAAATCATTTTCTTTTTAGGTAATGCCTTTTCATCTAAATTAAACTTATGAACAAGATATGTAATTTCTGTAATATTTTTATTTTTTCTTTTCTTAGAAGAAAGTTTTTTAAAATATATAACATACGTCACTATAAAAATAACTAAAAATCCTCCTAAAAAAATCAATAAATTTAGAAATAAATCACTAATATCCATAACACCACTCCCAACTAAATAAAAAAGGATAGCACCAAAGGAGTCATAACGACGGTACCATCCTTAATTTAACTTTCTTACTTGATAAAGGAGTATTCTCCTAAAGCTCCAAAAGCAAGTTCATAACTCATCTTTGTAAAGTTCCAGCTCCCTTTACTCTCTATAAAAGACTAATTATTACTACTCTTTCTTCATCGCATGCCTAAATTATATGAAATTTTTTTAAATAATGCAAGCCATTTATTTTAATTTTTATTATTTCTATTTATTTAGTAACCATTCTATTACATTAAGTTTTGTTATACCATTGTAATCCGCTTCTAAATCCATGTCTAATGTAAGTAAATATTTTGGATAATGATCTCCTGTTTTTTCTAATGAATTAAGTTCTCTTCTTAATACTTTCTCATCTCTTACAGACAAAGCAACCTGATAATAATTTATGCCTTCTCTATTTTGAGCAACAAAATCTATTTCTAAGTCATCAACTTTACCTACATATACTTTGTATCCTCTTCTTAAAAGTTCTAAGTAAACTATATTTTCCAAAATATGTCCCATATCACTACCGGATTTTTTCCCTAAAAGATAACTTCTCAAGCCAACATCCGCCACATAATATTTGTAATCTCTAACAAGTAAATTTTTTCCTTTAACATCAAATCTTTCTGCTTTATATATTAAAAAGCTATCTATAAAAGCATTGATATAATTAATAACAGTATGATTACAAGTAGAAATACCCTTACTAGTTAAGGTATCACTTATTTTCTTTGTAGAAATAGGACTACCTATACTATCAAAAATAAATTTAAGAGTATTTTCTAAAAGCGTTTTATCAGTAATATTATTTCTTATCATTATATCTTTATAAACTATTGTTGAAAAAATACCTTCTAAATACACATCTAAATCACTTATATTTTCTTTTAAAATAGGTAAATTACCAGGCATTCCTCCATATTCCATATACTCTAAAAAACATTCATATTGACTTTTATTATTCTGTGGCATTGCCTCTAAAAATTCTTTAAATGATAATGGTAACATTTTTATTTCTACAAAACGCCCAGATAACAATGTCGCTAGTTCCCCAGACAATAAATAAGCATTGGACCCAGTTATATAAACATCTACATTTTTCTTTATATATAATCCATCAACTGCTTTTTGAAACATATTAACATTTTGAACCTCATCTAAGAAAATATAATATTTCTTTTCTGAATCTATTTTTTTATTAATATATTCATATAACTCTCTATAATCTTTAAAATTATAACTTACATCTTCAAGATTTATTTTTATTATTTGCTCATCTTTTATTCCTATTTCTTTTAGGTAATCTATAAAAAGTTCAAATAATGTTGATTTACCACATCTTCTAATACCTGTAACAACTTTAATTAAATCTTTATCTTTAAAACGTTTTAAAAGTTCTAAATATTCAGTTCTTTCTATCACAAACATTCACCTCAATTAAAGTGTACACCACAAAAAGCAAAAAGTCAAGTTTTGGAAAAATTTTTCCAAAAGTATATAAATAGAGAAGCTTTTGGAAAAAAGTCTGTTTGTTCCAAAAAATCATATTACATTATTTAAGACCAAAATTATAATAATCACACAATAAATCATATTTTTATTCATTCATAAAATTTATCCAAATAATTTCATATATTTATAATTTATCTTGTATATTCATAATAGCATTTGTTATAACACATATTCTACTCATTTGAATTACTATATATATCACAAGTAATTCAACTAATGGTTTGAACTGAACAGAACTGAACGGAACTAATTTTTCATAATATATCATATATCTACCCTTTTTGATACCTTTATATTATTATTTGAAACATTACCTTTATCAACATTTATATTTAATTTCTCTGTAAATATCTTATTGCAGTTATAACAATGATATCTTTTTTTACAAATAATTAATTCTACTTTGAACAACAACTATCTAGATAAACGCTTCTTATAGGTTTTAATTTATTATGTACTGAACTTGTAAATTTATTAACGTTAACTATTTTAACATCCTTACCATTTAATCCTATTAGTAAATAATAATCTTTCATTTATACTCACCATTCTATTATTATTATTTACTACATATTACTACATAAAAAAAAGATGAAAATTCATCATCTCTCTTTATACCTGATTTTATTGAACCATACTATTCCGTGATATTTCGTAATTTCAACCCGTGATATTTTATGGATTTAGTCTATTAGGTCCTCTAAATAGGAACTGTGTTTCTTTTACAGATGGTAATCCTAGCATAAGCATAGTAAGTCTATCAACACCGATTGCAAATCCGCCATGTGGTGGGCAACCATATTTGAAAAATTGTAAATAGAATGAAACATCTTCTCCTAAACTTTTTTCTTTAGCATTCTTAACTATCTCTTCATATCTGTGTTCCCTTTGAGCACCAGTAGTAATCTCTGTTCCTCGCCAAATCAAATCATACCCTTGTAATTCACCATTTTCATCTCGCATATGATAGAATGCTCTTTTTGCCGCGCTAAAACCAGTTATGAAAATAAATTCATGTCCATATACCTCCATAGCATAACGGCTAGTTAACTTTTCGGCTTCGGCATTTAAGTCCCCTACATCACTAGTAGGTATCGTAAACCCATATCTTTCATTTAATTCTTTATATAAATCTTGTAATTTTATTCTTGGAAAAGGCTTTGTTGGTATAACGATTTCTGTTCCAAAAACATCTTTTATTTTCTCACCATATTTTTCTTTAACTTTAGTAAGACCTGCAATAAGTAAATCTTCTTCTAAATTCATTACATCTTCATAAGAATCAATATAACTAAATTCAAGGTCAAAACTAGTAAACTCTGTCGCATGACGATTAGTATTAGAATTCTCTGCTCTAAAAGCCGGTGCTACTTCAAATATCTTACTCATACCAGCCGCCATTGCCATTTGTTTATAAAATTGTGGTGACTGAGCAAGGTAAGCAGATCTATCAAAGTATTTTACCTCAAATACCTCACTACCAGATTCACTAGCGGCCCCTAGTAACTTAGGTGTATGAATCTCTGTAAAATCTTCTTTATATAAATATTCACGCATCCCTTGGACCATTAAAGATTCAACTTGTCTTGCTAACATATTTTTTTGATTACGTAAATCAATCCATCTATAGTCAAGTCTTGTATCAATATTAACTCCATCTAAATTATTGTAATCAAATGGTAATGCACAAGCAAGTGATGTAACAGTAATACTTTTAGGTATTAGCTCAATACCTCCAAGTTTAACTGCTTCATTTTCTTTAACCTCACAAGTAATTTTTAAAGTACTATCAGTACTAACATTCTTCATAATATCAAGTAATCTTTGATTTTCTTCCTCACTTTTTTCAATCGTCATTTGCACTTTTCCCGTACTGTCTCTTAGTATTACAAACATTACCCACTTTTTATCTCTAATCGTATCAACAAAACCACTAAAAGAAATAGTTTTACCAATATAATTACTAAGTTCATTAACATATACTTTTTCCATAAATATCCTTCTTTCTAAAATAAAAAGACTCTATAACATAAGGACGAATATATCCGCGGTACCACCTTATTTCATAGAATCTATGCTCTTTTTCTTTTAACGCAAGAATTACGATTTATCATTTTGTTGCTGTCTTTCTTTTTAAATGCATCTTTATTTTCACCAACCATAAAGTCTCTATAAATTATTTAAAAATACTCTTGCAATCAATAATTATATTAATATTATAAGTCATTTTCATAATTTGTCTAGTCTTTTTACTTATCTTTTTCTTCATTAAATGTTCTAGTCAAACTCATTTGTTTCTCAGTAAAATCATTTACACTTAGTTTTAAACTATTAAAAAACGATTTATACAAATCAAGTTCAAGACGCATGGTTTCTAATTCTTCTTGTTGTAAATGATTCTCCTGTTCCAAAGCCAAATTTCTTTCTTTTATACTATTTAATTCCACTTTCTTATTTTCAAGCTCTTCTTTCATCAAAGAATAAGATTCACTACCAACACTACAATTTTTATAATTAAAATCATTAATAGCGTAACTAAGTCTTTTTAAAGCTAAATTTTCATAATCAGTTTCTATAGGAAATTTCTTTTCTTTTATAGCCGTTGTTATTGTTTCAATTGAACTACAAATTTGTTCATTTTCATCACTTTTTATGCAACTTCTAAGCAATAATTTTTCATAATCAAAACCGACAGAAACAGTCATACCAAACTTATCACGCCAATCGTTTAATGTCTGTAATCTTGCTTTCTTTTGGCTTTCATTAAACCACATCTTTTTATCCAATTCTTTAATATAAAGCCTAAAAGGCAAACTACATTCTTGATTTTTCAAATATTTCATATATTTATCAATTTCATTTTTTTTCCAACACATATTAGATATTGGCACATAATAACTAGTATTCTCTTTTTTACGTAAACCAAGAACACTATAATTTTCTTCAAATTCTTTTATAATCAGATAATCAACATCCATTATTTCGGGTAAATCATCTTGCCATTTCTTAGATTTATCAATTTTAATAATACCTACTAGTGGCAAAAGGCTAAACTTAATACTAGTCTCAAAAGACTTAATTTTCTCTTCTATCATTGGTGAAAAAACAAAACCAGAATCAATTTTATTACGCATTAGATATCTAGAAAAGCGATATGGATCTTCTAGCAAAAAATTAAGTAGCTCATAACTATTCATATTTTTTAATCTTATAGAAAGAAACGAATTTCCTATCACTTCCGTATTAACACCAAGAAGATGTGAAACATTTACTTCTTGTATTTTAAAATTCAAATTATCCCCAGAAGCAAGCTTATAAGAAAACGTATAATTTTTAGTATTAATTTGTTCATATAAATCAATACATTCTTTTAAAAGTATACATATTTTTTCATAGTTACCATAATTCATAACCATCCCCCTTTTCTTGAGGGATACTCTAACACAAAATTATTGTTAAGTCAATTTTTTATTAATTATCATCACTATCTGTTTCCTTTACTATATAAATTGGTCTTTTCTTTGTTTCTAAATATGTTTTTGCTAAATATTCACCAAATATACCCATGAAAAATAATTGAATACCACTAACAAAAATAATGATACAAGCAAGGCTTGGCCAGCCACCTACGGGGTCACCCCAAATAATTGTCTTAAAAACAATAACTAAAATCATTACAAACGAAATCAAACAAAAAAGTATTCCTAAAAATGCTGCCATTGTAAGAGGCACAGTACTAAAAGCCACTATGCCTTCTATAGCATATTTAAATAATTTCCAAAAACTCCATTTTGTTTCTCCAGCAATTCTTTCTACATTTTCAAATTCTAGCCATTTTGTTTTAAAACCAACAAAACTCCAAAGTCCCTTGGAATAACGATTATATTCCCGAGTACTAGTAATTGCATCAACCATTTGTCTAGTCATTAACCTATAATCTCTAGCTCCATCCACCATTTCTACTTTACTTAATTTATTAATAAGTTTATAAAACATACGGGCAAAAAAGCTTCTAATAGGTGGTTCACCTTTTCTAGTTACTCGTCTTGTCCCAACACAGTCATATCCTTCATTAATATACTTAAGCATTTCTGGAAGTAAACGCGGTGGATCTTGTAAGTCGGCATCCATAAGAGTTATATAGTCTCCTGTTGCATAATCAAGACCTGCAAGCATAGCGGCTTCCTTACCAAAATTACGGGAAAAAGAAACATATCGTATACGTGGGTCTTTCTCTCGCAAACTTTTTATAACATCTAATGTTTTATCACTACTACCATCATTAACAAATACAAGTTCAAACTCATTACTAGTCATTTCTTCCATAACTTTATTCATTTCTTTATAAAACAAAGGGAGTGATTCTTCTTCATTATAACAAGATACTATTACACTAATTTTCTTTTTCATTTTTAATTCACCATTCCTACATATATTTTAACAAGCAAAAAAAGACTTGGCAAGTTATTTACTACCAAGTCCAATAAGACCAATACCCATAATTACTAAAAATGTCCCAATATAAGATGTTACACTTAATGTTTCTTTAAAGATAAAGTGTCCTATAAATAAAGTAATTACTTGTACAATACCATTAACAATGGGTACGATAATTGACAAATCATACTTTACGACAATTCTTTGCCATAACAAGAAACTAACTAAATAAAACAATAACCCTAAAAAAGTTGTCCAAGAAACACCAAAACTTAGTCCGCCCTTAATACCTAAATGTAAAGAATCTCCACCAAGTTTCATAAAAGTAATTCCACTTGTCGTACAAAGAATGTAAACAAGTATTAAAATATATTTCATTTTCTTATCTCACTTTCTAACATTGAAACTTCTTGAACTAAGTCCTTAATAGTTTCTTTTTGTTTAGTTACAACTACTGTTAAAACAAAAGTGATAAGCATTAAAATCGTAATAAATATCCCTAGTATTAAATTAGATAAAACCTCAAAGCCAAATAACTTATTAATTGAAGAAATTATTCCTGGAAATACACTTGCTAAAAATAAACAAAACGTTGGTATAATCCAAAATAAAGAATAACGAACAGCTATTTTTTTATGTCTTACATAATAAACTACTAAACATAACCAAAATATTGTATAAATTATTAAACAAATAATAAGTTTAAGACTCATCTTTTCACCGCTTTCATAACTAATATTGAAAATATTACATTAATCATATAATAAGCACTTTTAAAAGGCGTTATTGAACTTTTACCATGTTCTCTTTCTTTCATTTTAACTGGTAACTCACTTACTTTATAGCCTTGTTTTATTGTATCAACTGTACTAATTGGTTCAGGATATTCAGTCGGATAATTTATTGTAAATAATTTAATTATATCTCTAGATACTGCTCTAAAACCACTAGTTGTATCATATACTTTTTTACCAGTTTTAAGTTTTATAACACCTGATATCAAATTAATACCTAACCTTCTAAACCAACTAGACTTAAATGTTGATGGTGAATCACTTACAAATCTTGATCCAATAACCATATCACATTCACCATTAATAATTGGATCCGTAATTGTTTTTACATAACTAACATCATGTTGTCCATCTCCATCATATTGTACCGCAATATCATAGCCATTTTTAAAAGCATATTTATATCCTGTTTGAACGGCCCCTCCAATACCCAAATTACAAATAAGTTTAATATGGGGAATATTATTAATAGTAAGTACACCTTCAGTATTATCACGTGACCCATCATTAATAACTATCACATCATAATTAGTTTTATTTTTTTTATTATAATCCATTATAGTATTATAAGTATTTAAAATATTTTCTTCCTCGTTATATGCTGGAATAATAATTAAAATCTTCTTCATAAACATCTCCTACAAATAATAATCTATTAGAATTTTAAAAATTCCAAATATATTCAAGAAAAGTATACCATAAGTAATAAAATAATTAATAGTTTTTTCTTGCCATGCCACCTTAAATTTAGGTGATGTAAACAAAGCAAGTGTTGGTAAAAATATTGGTATTAAGTAACGTCCCTGATAACCTAAGACTGTTGTATTAGAAACTGGTGTAAAACTTACATATAAACTTGTCATTGAAACAACGATAGAACCTATAATAACTAAGAAGATAAATATTTTTTCATAAATACTCATTTTAACACTTGTAGACGCTATACTAATTACAAAGATTACAAGTAAAAGAACAAGAGGCATATAACCTAAATCACCAAAATAACCAAGTTGTAAAGTTCCTGTAAGTAGTAAGGAAAAAATTCCTAAATCAAAAGTATGATACAATACATTTATATAAGATAATGGTTTATGTAAAATAAATAGCACTTGTTTTTTTAAATCAACACCTTCCACAGCCCATTGAACGATCCCATGAATAGAAGCATACTTATAAGTAATATAAAAGAAAGCTAAATTAATTAATATTAATAGTCCTTTATATAAAAATGACTGACATTTACTATTAAATTTTTCATTCTTAATTAAGAATATCAAACCACATACTGGAAAATACGCTATTTTAGATAAGAAACTAAAAGCATAACATAAAGAAAGTATCAAGATTTCTTTTAAACCAATTTTCTTTTTCATATTACTATAATATATTGTAAGAGCAAAAGACAAAATACACATTGCATTGGTAAACATATCAGCCGAATATGATGCTGCTTGAAAGAGTACTAACGGAATAAGTCCAACTACAAAAACAAGATTTTTAAACTTACCACTAAGCTTAATAGCCATAGCTACAACTAACGTAAAAAATAACAAGCTAAATAACCTTCCCAGTAAAAACTGCATTGGTAAAGAAAGTGAAAGTATTCGTCCTACTAAAATACCTATACCACTAATAACATACGCTAAAAATAAATATGGCTCAGCAGTTGAAGCATAATATTTTTTTTCATAATTACTATTACCAACATTAGTTAATTCATTTATATAAGCTTTATATGAACTATATGTTGTTGGCACAAATACATTATAAGGTTGTTCTAAATAAAGTTTAATATCTAAAGGCCAAAGCACTTCTTCGCCTTTATCTAAATTAAAATTAAAATAAGAAATATTATACGCCCGAACAAAATGCTCTTTTTCATCCATAGAATAGGCAAAAGGTGTAATTAAAGCATATATAACCCCTACTGGTAAAGAAATCATAATAAAAGTTTTAACAATACTAATATTTTCCTTTAAAATCATTTTTCTTCCAAAATAACAAATATAAAAAACAATTAAAAATACAAATATAAAAACAATTAAATTAAAACTAAATTCATTATGTATTTTAAAATTATTAATAGTTATATCTTCTTTCTTCAAATTATTAATTCTTAAAACTATAGAAGACACATTCTTATCAATTTTAAAATAATTTTCACCATTATAAGTAGGATAGATAGTCTCACTTCTTAAATACTCTTCTTCATCATTATTAACTGTATATAAAAGCACTTCAATTTTATTTTCACTACTTGTACTCGCTAAAAAAGAAATCTCCTTAACATAACTATCAATTAAAGAACTTTTAAGTTCTATGCCATTATCTATTTCATTAATAGTTAAATTAATATCTTTTTTCCCTTTAAAATCATTACTAAAATATTTTAAATTCAAAATGAATATGCAAAACAAAAGTGCAAGAAAAAAAGAAATAAAGAGAAACGCAATATAAATATGCTTTGATTGTAATTTATTCTTTAACTTCATAATTATTCACTCCTTATTTCTTTAATTTAAAACTTATTTGTTTAGAAAAATGTTTATTATAAAATGGATCATCTGCTATTATTTTACCCCATTTATTAAACATATAATTTTGTTCTTTTTTAAATAACTCATACTTTTCTGGTGTTGTATCAAACCCTCTTGTTTTAGATTCAAAATGATGTAACATAACTTGTGGTGTTACTACGTTATAAAGTCCTTTCTCTAGTAATTTTAAGTTAAAGTCAACATCGTTATAAGCAACTTTTAAATCTTCTTCTAAGCCACTTACACTTAAGTATTTTTCTTTAGAAACAACTAAACAAGCAGCCGTAACCGCAGCATAATTATAAGGTACCATAAGTCTTCCGTACATGCCAGCATCTTCCATGCTAGCTCCAATAAAAGCATGACTAGCAACTCCACCAAGTCCTAATATAACGCCCGCATGTTGAACTGTATCATCAGGATATAAAAGTTTTGCCCCTACAGCCCCAACGTGACTTTGAGCCGCATAAGATACCATTACAGAAAGCCAATCTGGACTAATAATTTCTGTATCATTATTTAAAAGACAAATAAACTCCCCAGAAGCCGCCTTTACCCCATCATTATTAATCTTAGAATAATTAAATGGATAAGGTGCATCTATAACTTTAAAATTCTTATGTTTTTTCTTATAACTTTCAAATAACTCAAAAGTTTCTTCCTTTTCACTTTGGTTATTCATCACAATAACTTCATAATTTTTATATGTTGTTTTCTCATAAAGTGATTTCAAACACATTTCTAATGAATCAGCATAATCTTTCGTAGGTATTAAAATAGATACTTTAGGCTCTTTATCTAAAATATAATTAACTTTATAGTATAAGGTTTTTTCATCTTTTACAACATTACCTTTTATACCTCTTCTTTTTAAAGCATTACTAACTGCTAAAGCTCCTTTATCAATCGCATAGCTTTTGTTATCGATTGTCATTGACGTTGACCCTTCTACTTTACGCCAGTGATATAAAATTTCTGGAATATGATAAATATTATTTGTAACCTCAGTAACCTTCAAAAATAAATCGTAATCTTGGGCCCCTTCTAAGCCTTTTTCAAATCCCCCAACTTCTTCTACTTTACTCTTACGAATAGTTGTAAAGTGACAAATATAATTATTTGATAAAAGTGTATCTGGCGAATAATCTGCTTTAAAATGTGGATCACAATATTTACCATCTAAATCAATCTTATCTTCATCTGTATATATAAAATCAAGTTCTTTATTTTCATTTAAAGCTTCTACTACCATGTATAATGCGTCTTTATTTAACTCATCATCATCATCTACTAAAGATATAAACTCACCCTTTGCCATCTTTAAAGCATCATTAGTAGTTTCTGATATATGTTTATTTTTCTTATGATAACTAACATGTATTCGTGGGTCTTTCTCACTATACTCTTTTAAAGTATCTAAAGTCTCCTTTTTAGTAGAACAATCATCTACCAAACAAACCTCAAAATTATCATAAGTCTGATTAAGAATTGAATCTAAACAACGAACTAAATATTCCCGTCCAATATTATAAACCGGTATTAAAATAGAAATAAGTGGTCTATACTCTAAATCATTATGTACTATCTCTAATTTATTTTTAGCTAAATAACGATTATAATCATCTTTATTAAAAGGCTCATAATAATAATTATTACCTCTTTCTCTAACTCTTTTCTTAAAATCATTAAAATACTTTTTCCACATTTTAGGTGGCACTAAAAAATGATAATCACGCCATAAATAACGAATACCTTTAAATAAAGTAATAAAAAAACTTTTAACTAACTTTAACTTATTAGCTACAACATCTTTTATTTTACCATTTAATCTTCTAAGTCTTGTATTCTTACCCCTATAAATCAAATACTCCTTGTTATCACATAATACATAGACATATATATTCTTACATGACGTATCTAATAATACTTTTAATGTAAATTCTCCACTATAAGGGTTAATTACTAAATCGCTTTTACGTTCTTCACCATCAACAAGCACTTTAAATTTATAATTATCTTTTTTAACCGTTCCAATCAAAGTAAGGCCGGGATTTACTACTCCCCTTATACTTTGATGACTTATTCCTATAAAATCATATTTAAGCATATTACACCTCTTCTGCAAATCCTTTTTCTAGTTTCCTAAATATTATATAACCAATTATCAAAATAATAAAGGATAATATGCCAACTAACGCTAAAGAAGTTAAATTAGGCATTACTTTATAATAGAAAATACTTCGGTAAGCATCAACAATAGTAGACATCGGATTTAAATACAAAATCCACCTTACTTTACTTGGAAACATTGAAGCTGTATATAAAATAGGTGTTGCATAAAATAATAGGTTAAGTAAGAAAGCTACTAAATATTCAATATCTCTTACATATACATTAATCGCGCTCAAAACAAATAATAATCCTAAACTAAGAGCGCTTTGAATAATCGCAATAAGTGGTAACCATAAAAGTTGAATACTTATGCCAATTCCTCCAAAAATAGTAAATATTAATATAATAACACATGAAATAAGGAAATTTATTAAACCTGCTACTACTACACTTATAGGTAATATCTCTCTTGGAAAATAAACCTTTTTAATAATTCCTCCATTTATCCACACACAGTTACAACCAGTCGTAATACAAGTCGTAAAAAAATTCCAAGGAATAACACCCGTAATTAAATAAATTAAATAATTTGGAACATTCATCCGCATAATATATGGAAACACCAAAGCATATACTAAAACCATTAAAAGAGGATTTAAAAAACTCCAAAGTACTCCCAAAAATGAGCCTTTATATTTACCACGTATTTCCTTTTGCACATTTGTCTTTAAAAGTTCACGATAGGCATATAATTCTTTAAAAGCCTTCATATTATCTACACTCCTTTAAATATTCTGGAATAACCTTCTCTGGTGTATCGTCCATTTGCACTGACCCATGATTTATCCATATAGCCCTTGTACATAAATCCTCTATTTGATCTAGACTATGACTTACAATAACAATTGTCTTATCACTTTCTTTTAGTTCATGCAACTTATTAAAACATTTCTCTTGAAAATGTTGATCACCTACTGCTAGTATTTCATCAATTAACAAAATATCAGCATCTACATTAATAGCAATAGAAAAAGCAAGTCGCATATACATACCTGATGAATATGTTCTAACTGGATTATCAATAAATTCTCCTAACTCAGAAAATTCAATAATTGTATCTAATCTCTTATCAATTTCTTGTTTTGTTAACCCAAAAATAGCCGCGTTAAAATAAATATTTTCCCTTCCTGTAAAATCTTGATGAAATCCAGCACCTAGTTCTAGTAAACTAGTTAATTTACCATACGTAACAATCTTACCTTTATTAGGATAAATAATCTTTGTCATTAACTTTAAAAGTGTACTTTTACCAGACCCATTAACACCAACAAGTCCTACTGTCTCTCCTCGTTTAATAGTTATATTAATATCCTTTAAAGCCGTGAATACTTCACTTTCATTTCTCTTCCAAAACATAAGTTTTTCTTTTAAAGTACTAGCCTTATCATAATAGATTTTAAATGTTTTTGTAACGTCTATTACCTGTATAGCTGTTTTATCATTATTTTTCTTCATAATCCACCTCGAATTTATATCATTAGTATAGCAAATATCCCTTATAATATCAAATAACTATCAAGTATTTTTGTGTTAAAATATATTAGGTGATAACATGACTATTTTTAAAATACTTGCCATAAATTTAAAATATTATCGTAAAATTTATAATATGTCCCAAGAAAGGTTTGCCGAGGTCCTAGGTACTTCCCTAGCATATCTTAATGAAATAGAAAATCAAAAAAGAAATGTTAGTTTAAAAACTATTGCCAAATTCACAAGTAGATTAAATGCTTATGATGAATCGTTAAACTTAAAGTTTAGTACTCTTTTAAACTATGATGAATCACTAGAAACAAATTATAAAAGAATTGACGAAAAAAAGAAACCTAATTAGATTTCTTAATTTTTTCACCTAAAAGTTCATCAAAAACCATTTCATACTTTGTAACAATACTTTCCCATGTATAAGCATCCATTATTCTTTCTTTTGCTTTAATACCCATTTTATTTATTTCTGTCTTACTTAATTTTTCAGCTTTATTAATCACTTTCTTTAAATCATTATCTTTCTTTGAAAAATATAATACACAATCTTTACCAACTTCTTTATTATATACAACATCAAACAAAATATTTAACTTTGTATTAGCAAGTGCCTCAAGTAAAGATGGATTTGTCCCACCAGCAGAATGTCCATGAATATAAGCATAAGCGTGTCTTCTAAAATAAAGCAATGCTTCTTTGTCATATACTGAACCAATAAACTTAATTCTTTTATCATTCATAAAATTAGTACTTTCTTGTAAATACTTATAAAACTTATTTTCTTCTAAATTACAAATAATAACTAAGTCTTTTTTTGTTTTAGATTTCATAAATTCCTTAATCATAACTTCATAATTATTCTCTGGTACAAACCTTCCAACAATTAAGTAATACTCATGATCCTTTATATCATATTGTTTCCACAAATTTTTTACTATTTCATTTTTATGAATATCAATATCTAAATAAGCCCCAAAAGCAATATAATAAGATGGTTTATGATAACTCTCATATTTTTCATCAATATAACTTTTTATAGCCATTGAATCGCAAACACAAGCATCAGTATATTTAACACATGTTTTTTCACTATACTTAAAACACTGTTTAATCCACCAAGCCCATTTTTCTCGTTTCCATTCTAGTCCATCTGGATTAATTATAAATTTCGTATTCTTAAGTTTTCTTTTCCAAATAGGAATTAAAGGACCAACTTTACAACCAAGTAATAAAACTATAGCATTTTCTATTTTATTATCATTTATATATTTTACTACTCTATTCATTGATCTAATTGTAAAAGTAAACATCGTGGCAAACCCTTGCTTTGGCGTAAAAACCACTGGTTCTATAACACTATCAGTATGCATTATATTACCATCCTCTTTTTTATCAAAACTAAGTTTAGGAATAACATATTGAAATTCCTTATTAGTTTGATTTTTCATTAATTCTGTTACAAAAGTTTCCCATCCCCCATAATTAAATTTATAACCTCTTGAACCAACAATAAATATATATTTTTTCATAATCCACCTACTTATTTTCATTAATAATTCTATTCAATCTATTTTGATCACGATACTTACCTAGTCTAAGTTCCATTTCATAACCTCTTTTATCTATATTATTCTTTGAATCCTTTAACTCAAATTCTATATCATAAGGAACTTGCTTAATCATAATCCCCATATAACCTTTTTCTAAGGAATTTAACTCTCCTTCTAATATTAAATAATGAGCCATAGCTGTAAAACCCGGGCACCCATCAAACATATCATCATGAATTAAATCTAAAGGAATACCAACACTTCCTGCATTAATAAGAGTTCTATTATATAAAGAACTCACAAAAGCATTATGAGTGTGTCCATAAATAGCTACATCGCTATACCCATCTATAACAGAATCTAAAGGTTTATAAAACATACTTTTTAAGGCCTCATTATTACTAAAAGCAAAAATCTTTTTATTAATATCATAAGGTGTTGCATGAAATAGTCTTACTAACCTGCCACTTAAATAAAACTCATAGCTAAAAGGTAAAGATCTTATCCCTCTATAAGTATCATTATTTAAAAGAGCTCTATTAAAACACCACGCTTTACTAGCATAATCACTTTCAAGTCCTATCCATTTCTCAAAATTACCTCTTACAATAACTTTAGTATTATCACTAACCATCCCAAAACATTCATTCGGGTGCATTCCCTTACCAATAATATCCCCTAAACAATAAATATTATTAATATTTTCTTTTTTTATATCTATAAGTACACTTTTTAAAGCTTCTAAATTACCATGTATATCACTTATAATAGCTATTTTTTCCATCTTATATCCAAAACGTTAAATACGCTATTCCTAAACTTATATAATATAATACTTTTAGAAATATCATTCCCAATATATTTAAGTGATTATACTCTTTTTCATAATAAAACATACTTTTCTTTAAAGCCTTATACTTACGTACTTTATTTAGATTTTTAGACACCGTTTGACTAGATAAATGTGTAACACTTAAAGAAGTATCAACACAAGATTTTAAATCATAAACTTGAGCTTTCTTTGCAATAATATTTTCTTCATAATATAAAAATGTATGTGGATCAAAATATTTAATCTTCTTAAAATCTTTTAATCTTGCCATAAAAAAGCACCCGTGTAAAACTTCTACCCTAACTATCTTTTCATTATAATAATTATCAGGATACTTTTGTATATTAAAACTATATCTATTAAAATAATTTATACAAGATAATGCCTCACACCATAAACTTGGTAATTTCCAACCCTTAGTAATATGTCCTCTTTCTAGTATCTTTGGCCCTAAAAAAGAAATACTTTCATCTTTTTTCATATCATGAATAAGTTCCGTTATAACACTTTCACTTACTAAAACATCAGGATTACTAATTATTGCAAGTTCACAATCAGTATTTTTTTCTAAGTATTTAAGTCCCAGATTATTACCAAAAGCATACCCGCCATTCTTACGTGCTTCTACTAAAACAACATGCTTATTTAAATAAGGAGTTATTTTCTCTACTGAAGAATCTGTACTATGATTATCAACTACGACAATTTTATTAATATTTTTATAATCTCTAACTTGTAAAATCATTTTTATAGTATTTTCATAATCATTATAATTTAATATAACCATTCCTGTTTTCATTATTGGTGCCTCCTAATTAGTATTATACACCAAGAATTAATTATTTAATAACTTTTTATTAATTTAGCATGTAAGACAACCTTTGAATTATCATCAAAACAAGTGGATAAAGTCAAAATTTTATTATTTATTATTACATTAGTATTAAAATTATATATACTTCTTTTAGTAATTAAATTTAAAAATGTTTGATATTCACTATCAGTATTAAAATTAGTTTTAATATAATCATTAGTATTAGGGATTTTATATACACTAAAAACTTGCCATACATAAGAACCACTTAAAGAACTAGTTTTAATAACATAATTATCTTTATTTTGATACCATTCTTTATTTAAAATATTTTTTAAAGTTCCAAACATCGTTTTATTTTCTCTACCGTGAGCATATATAATTGAATTCTTATTATTAAAATCATTTTTATTACGATAATCTAAAAATACCCATCCACCCCCATTATAGTTTCTATATAAATCATGGGTTAAATAGTATTCATTATCGCTATACTGTACAACTGGATAATTAATATTAGTACTATTAACTTTTACCCAGCCTATAATATCTTTATTCTTTTCTCTTAATTTAGAATAATCTATACTTAAAAAAGAGGTATTAATAAAATCCCAATAAGGGTCACTAGCATCAATTTTAGTTTCATCTTCTTCTTTTTTAGCCTCATCTGTAGTTTCTTCTTTTACTTCAACTAACTCATTAACGTCTTCTAATATTTCATTAGAAGCTTTATTATCTTTAGTCCAACAAATTAATCTAATAAAACAAAAAACAAATATAATTAATAAAACCATAAATAATAATATATGACCTATATTTTTTAAACGTAATTTATACTTTTTCTTCTTCATAAACAACTTTCTTTCTATCAAAATAAAAGGCAGGCTTTCACCCACCTAATTAATTTCTCTTAAGTTTTTTTGCACCAGCATATATTAATGCACTACCAGATAAAATTAAACCTGCTAACATAACTAATATATTATCACCTGTTTGAGGATTTTTTTCAGTCTCATTTGTAGTTTCACTAGAACCATTATTAAGATTCTTACCAAACACTACATATTCTGATAAATGTGTTGTTTTAAATGTTACAAAACCGTCTTTATAAGATGCATCAATTGTTTCTACTATTTTACCATCTTTTACATAAGCAACAACATATTTATCATATTTAACAGCAATTGGAATTGTTATTTCAAAATCTCCATTTTTCATTTCAACTACTTGATTACCATTATAAACACTAATATCATAACCTGATATTGAAGTATAACCATCTATTGTATAATCAGCTGCTTTAATAGTTGGTGTTTTTAAAGTATAAGCCTTATCAAGTTCTGTTTTACTAGTAAATACAACATTTAAATTGCTTTTTAAAGAATATGCTTTCTCTTCTTCTTTTTCACTTGTAAATGTTACAGAACCATTATCATTATAAACAACATTCATATCAGTTGTAATGTGTTCATTAATCCATTCTTTAGTAATCCATTTATGATCTTCATCTTCTTTAATACTAGCCTTATTAGTACCATTTACAAAGTCATCACTTGTTAATTTACTATCCATTCCTTTATTAACACTTAAAGTTTTTAAGCTATCAAACTTATCAGCAAAATCTTCTTTTGTTTTAAAGTAATAACAAATATTATCACTATCTTTAACACAAGTATCACCATAATAAGCCGTTTTAATAGTTTCACTATCAATTTTGCCATAGCCTCCTAAGTAAACACCATAAACAGTTATACTACCTTCACCTTCCATAATAAATTTAAGGTCATCTCTAGTACCAGGCAATTCAGACACAACATTCACGCCATTAGCAACATATGTTAAAGGATTATGAAAGATGTCAAATCCTCCAATTTTAGCATCTTTTTTAAGCTCTACTTTACCAGTATTTTCATGTCTGTTTTGTTTAAAAGTAAGTTTATCATATTCTTTAACATCATCAATGATAAGTTGTGATTCGGAAAGATCCTCATTTAAACCAAAATAATTTTCTGTATAAGCAATATGTGTACTATCTACAGTCTCTGCATTACAAACAAATGGTACGCAAACCAAACCAAGAGCAATTAAACTTAATATTTTCTTTTTCATTTTCTCAAAACCTTTCTTTTTTAATATTCAAAATTACAAACAAACCAACCAATCGATAGGCATCACCCAAGCATTCTTTTATACAAGCTAATTATAACCCCCCCCCCTCAAACAATTTGTCAAGCAAATTTTGCATAAAAATTTACTCTTTTATTTCAATAATTTTTGTGTTAATATGTATCTAATGAAAGAAATTTCATATAATAAAAAAGAGAACCTCTAGTTTGGTCGCTAGATGTCCTCGATTGTTTTTAAGAACGTCTAACACTATGTTTAGACGATTTTTATTTTAAACAATGTAAGGTGACTATTATATTATTACCACATATAAGAATCCGACTAATAAAAAAATTAGTCAATATAAAAGCATTTCATTATATCTGAGTTTAAACTTTAGTAAATCTACTTTTTTCACTCACAGCCCTAAAATGAATGGCGACTCTTTTGAACCTATACCAGATGTGATTTTTGCTGAAGAAGAAATATAAACAACTGGAAACACATTAAATGCCAGTGCTGTAAATTCATCTCCCATAGCAGATGTCTCAGCAATACAAAAAACTCCATTGCCATATTTATAATAATATGATGAGTTCGCAGCTGGAGTTATTTGCCAAATAGAGCCATTTTTATATAGCCAGTCATTCAAGTAGCAAGTTCTTACCGAACTACTATCCCAATGTCCTAATTTTGTGTTTAAACATGTTGCTCTGTCTGTTGGACTGCCACCACTTGTGGCATAACCATAATCTGATGGATACATTAAGCCAACCTTACCTTTCCATGTTGTTGTCCTAGTTACAACATCATTACAATAGTCTCCGCTTGAACATATTTTACCATTGTTGCTACTTCTTTCTAGTTCATAAAATTTAGAAGTCACAATTTCGTTAAACAATAAATCTGACCCATTGCTTCCAGTATTCCACACCACATCATCTATTAAGCCTTTCAAGTTTTCCTTTAAACCCGATTTTGTAAAGTCACAAGTTGTAGTGGCATTGTTTTTTCCATTATAACAATTTCCTGATCCACTATTCCAGTATAATGACCCACCTACTGTTTCGCTTTCATAACCAGGATTTAATAGTTTCATTAAATCCGCCTGACTCCATTCATTTACACCTAATCCACTATTTACAGTGCTGTCACTACTATCCCACGAATAGGCACCGATACTTTCATTTTTAATCAATTTAATTCTATCACTTTTATTACCTGTACCATCATCTATGTTATTCATGACACCTATGATTCGCCATAATTCGCCATCTATATTTACGTAATTATCAGGATTAGCACCAATATATCTTATATTTCCTCCTACTTCGTCCCTTGCAAGAGTTTCAATATTATATTTTGACAATTTTTTTATATAATCAATTGCGGACACCTCTAATTTTTTAAAATATAAATTACACCTCGTCCTTGTATAATCTTCGACGTTATATTTACTGTATGTAATAATGGCCGAATACGTGTTTTCTTCCCAATTTACTGTCACACCATTAGTACAATTTGATTTTTCGATATCTAATGTATAACCACTTCCCTGTGCAGGTAAATCTCTTGTAATCTCACCATCCACGTAATACGCAAAATAAATATCACCTGGATCACTTACTGTTCCATTTATTACATTAAAGTTTTTTTCTTCACTAAACACAGCAAAAGAACTATATAAATATACACCTGATAATAACAATATACTTATAATTATTGCTGTTACTATTACTTTTCTTTTACTATTATTTTCTTTAAATTTCTGTAGTTTTGGAGAGTTATGCTTATTTAATAACCCCCCCCCCAATGAATTTATACTTCATGATTTATCTCTCCTATTCTTCTTTAATTTTACAAAATTTACTCTTTTATTTCAAGCATTTTTATGCTAGTATGTATGTAGAGAAAGCAATTTCATATAATAAAGAAAGAGAACCTCTAGTCTTCATGAGCTAAACGTCTTCGGTTATATTTTTTGGACATTTAAACACATTGTTTAGAAGTATTTTTGTAGTAAGCAGAAAAAGAGGATTTACTTTATGCTATATGGTTTTATAAAGTAATCTGACTTGCAAAAAAATTAGTAAAAAAATATAGAAAGTTGGTAATAAATTCTTTTTACTCATAACTATCCCCACCAAGGTGACGTCCAACAGCAAAAGGTTCGAGGCTTATTGCAAAGTCTCTTTTTTTTGATACTTTTCACTACAAAAAAAGTATCATAATAGTTTCTAATGTGATATTACTTAAATGTATTTTGATTACTTTTTATATAGCAATTTAAAGATAACAAAATACACTTTAAAAGGCGAGTTAATTCTCGTCTTTTTTTTATCGTTTTAATAATTTATTTTTCCACTAAAACATGGAGCTTTATAAAAATCACATTTAAATTTTATTTCACTTATTCGTTGAAAGTAGTTAGTAACTTTAGTAATGTAAAAAAAACGCTTATTTAGCGTTTTTAAATAAAGCGTAGGCTGTATTCATCATTTGATGGGTATAACCCATTTCGTTATCATACCATGATACTATTTTTACTAGTTCTTGGTCTTCTGTTTTGATTACTTGTGTTAGTGATTCATCTACTAAAGAGGCAATTTTCATACCAATTACATCACTAGATACTATAGGATCTTTAGTTGTTTTTAAGCAAACACTTTCGTTATTTCTTAAAGTATCATTAATTAATTCTTTTGTTACATTTTTTTCAAGGTATAGAGTTAAATCAATCATAGAGCCATCACTTACCGGAACACGGTAAGCTACACCACTTAGTTTATTTTTCAAGTTTGGTAAGACTTTATCAATTGCTTTAGCAGCACCCGTTGAGGTAGGAACGATATTTTGGGCACAAGCACGTCCTCTTCTTTCTTTAATACCCTTTTTATGAGCAACGTCTAATGTTACTTGATCGTTTGTATAAGCATGAATTGTTGACATGAAGCCCATTTTAATGCCAAAATTGTCATCGATCACTTTTAATACTGGTGCTAGACAATTGGTTGTACAAGAGGCTGCAGAAACGATAGTCTCACTGCCATCTAAGATATTGTCATTTACACCATAAACAATGGTTTTCATATCTCCTTTACCAGGTGCAGAAATAAGAACTTTTTTAGCACCTGCCTTAATATGTTTTTGGGCACCTTCAAGGCTAGTAAAATGTCCTGTACACTCAAGTACTAAATCAACATCAAGACTTTCCCATGGTAAGTTTTCTGGGTCGGTTTCGTTAAATACTGGAATGTATTTTTGATTGTTGATAACTAAGTTGTTATCAACATTACCTATTAAATCTTCATAAAAACGGCGATGATTAGTATCATATTTTAATAAATAGGCAAGTTCTTCGGCACTACTTAGATCATTAATGGCAACAACATCAAAATTGACACCTGTAATCATTTCTCTAAAGGCTAAACGGCCTATGCGACCAAAGCCATTAATTGCAACTCTTATCATAATAAAATTCCTTCTTTCTATCCTATAAATTCTCTTAAAACTGAACCACTTGGTACAAACTCAGCTGGTATTGGGAAGAAAACCTCTAAATAATGAATTAATCTTCTTGCTTCATTGTAATATGGGCTATCAAGACCTACTGAGTATAACAAGGGAATAGCATAAACTTTTAAAACTCCTATCTCATAGGCAAGTGCTGTGTTAATAATCATGTCTGCTTGATAAACATATGGGAATATATAATTTTCTTCACCTTTTCTTACTACTTGCCATTCTTTAATGGTTTCATCAACTTTTTTACCTCTAGTACGATTATCACGGACAATTCTTCTAATAAGACGTAAATCTAATGTTGATATGTAGTTATGGCGATCAATATTAAGAGGTATAAATGGGCTTAAGTATATTTTAAACTTATATTTAGAATCTATGTAAGGAATTAAGTCATCATTTAAACAATGTAATCCTTCGATTAAAAGAAGGCTATTATCTTTTAGTTTGACTTTGCATCCTTTAAATACTTTTTTGCCATTTATAAAGTCATATTCCGGTAGTTCAACTTCTTCTTCGTTTAGTAGTTTTTCTAATGTTTTATTAAATAGTTCTAAGTCAATGGCTTGTAAACATTCAAAATCTTTTTCACCTAAATCATTTTTAGGTGTATCTTCTCTATCAACAAAGAAATCATCTGTTGATATACCGATAGGTTCATAGCCACGGGCTTTTAGTATTGATTTTAATCTTTTCATAGTTGTTGTTTTACCACTAGAGGAAGGTCCCGCAATTAAAACCATCTTAACATCACGCATAGAAATAATTTTATCACTGGCCTTAATTAAATCTTCCATATATAGAATTTCATTTGATTTAATAAATTCATTTATTTTAGATGTGCTTACTAATGAATTCATATCTGATAAATATGGAGATTTCATTCTTCTTAGCCATGTTTTGCTAGCCATAAAATTAGAAACAATATTTTCATAGTGAACATACTCCGGAATAAGACCATTGCTTTGTGGGCTTGGACAAACTAAGACTATCCGGTTGCGGCCTAAGAATACTAATTCAAAACGGTTGATAACTGAGGTATCATATGGCATAAATGTATAAAAATAATTTAATTTATTTTCTAGTCTATAAAGAGTTACTACGTCATTAGGAAGGCTTGCAATGTTACTGGCCTTTTCATATTCTTCTTTACTTGTAAAATATTTGCTTGTTTCTTTAACATCCATGTTATAACGAAAAATTCGTTCTTTTTGTTCAACTATTTTGGCCATTTCTCGTTTAATATTGGAAACGTCTATACCTGTAATGTTGTGAGGCATATCTATTTCACATAGAATACCTTTTGGTACACTGTGAAGAAAATGAACAATGCTTTCAGGAAATAGTTTGGAAACAGCAACTATAAAAAGAAATTTTAAGCCTGATTGATATATTTTATAGCCAGATAAGGTTTTAACATCAAGTAATTCGACATTTTCATCTTTTCTTATTTTAGCATCTAATGGAAAAACCTCATTATTTACTCTTACAGCTATTGTGTCTTTTTCTTTACCCAGTGATTTACTTAATTCATAATAAGTTGTATCTTTTGGACATTCTTTTATAGTGCCATCATTTAATGTTATTTTTACGTATTCCATTTTTAATCCCTCTTTTATTCTAATTAATTTTATCATAGTTTTTTATTTATGAAAAGGGAGTAATAGTTTACTTAGACATGATTGATACAGTTTATGTTATAAAAAGTTGCATGTATGTAATACTGTTATGCAAGCAAACATTGACGCTTTTAAGAATATTGTACGGTTTTCACATAATTTTTCGGACAATTTGTACATTTTTTACATGTTTTTTCGTACATTTTGTACGTTTTTCTTGTTTCACATAAAAAAAGTGGCTTAGTAGCCACGATTAGAATCTATAATATTTTTTACTAAACATTCAGAAACTTTAATTCCATCCATAGCACTAGAGGTTATGCCACCTGCGTAGCCTGCTCCTTCGCCACAAGGATATAAATTGTTAATAAGTGAGACACAGTCTTCATTTCTTTCAATACGAACGGGGGAAGAAGAACGTGTCTCTATACCTGAAAGTATTGCATCATCATTATCAAAACCTTTTATCTTTTTACCGAACTCAGGTAAGGCTTCTTTTATGGCATCAGTAATTATGGAAGGTAAAATCAAATTTAAATTAGCACCACTAGTAAGGCCTTTATGACTACCTTTAAATTTAGGGAATTCTTTTGTTTCAACATTTTTATAAAAATCAATTAATCTTTGTGAAGGAATTTTACCATTTTTTATTTTATAGGCTTGTTCTTCTAAAGCCCTTTGATAGTACATACCATCTAGTGGCTTATCGCCAAAATCTTTAGGGGAAATAGTTACAATAACTGCACTATTGGAAGAGGAAGATTCTCTTTTATAGTTACTCATACCATTGATAACAAGACGATTTTTTTCACTAGAAGAGTTTACTACAAATCCTCCTGGACACATACAAAAAGTATAAACGCCTCTTTTTTCTTTTGTTTGATATGTTAATTTATAACTAGCTGGCGGTAAATATCTTTTTAAATCGCCATATTGAGAATTATCTATTAATTCTTTTTCGTGTTCAATTCTTACACCTACTGCAAATGGTTTAGAATGCATAGGAATATTTTTCTCATAAAGCATTTCAAAGGTATCACGGGCAGAATGGCCAATTGCTAGTACTAAGTAATCTGTTTTTAGCCAAGTATTATGATTTAATTCAATATCGCTTACTTTGTTGTTTTTTATTTTGATATTTGTTAATTTTGTATCAAAATAAAACTTACCACCTAGTGAAATTATTTCTTCACGCATATTTTTAACGACATTTCTTAAAATATCTGTCCCTATATGAGGATGAGAATCATAAAGAATTTCTTTGGGAGCTCCAAACTTAACAAATAGTTCTAGTACTCTTGTGCCTCTTAAGTTTTTATCTTTAACTAGAGTATTTAATTTGCCATCAGAAAATGTACCAGCACCACCTTCACCAAACTGAACGTTTGAGTTTTCATTTAATTCGTTAGTCATCCAAAATTTTTCGACAGTCGCAACTCTTTTTTCAATACATTCACCACGTTCAATAATAATTGTGTTTAAGTTTTGTTTGGCTAAATGATAAGCACAAAATAAACCAGCTGGCCCAGAACCTACTACTACTATTTTGGGACTAACTTGCTCTTTAGTTTGATACGGAAATACATATTTCTTTGGTATTACTTGTTCTAATTTTTTATTATGCTTTAGTATTTTTTCTTCACCTATTACATCAGCAAATATATCATAGACATAGAAAATATCTGATTTATCCCTAGCATCAATTGAACGCTTTTTAATTTCGTAATTGGTTGGTGTTGTTCTTAGTTCCTTAGTTATTTTTTTTAAAAGGGCAATTTCTTGATTTTCTTTGACACTAATTTTTAAATTTTTTATTCTAATCATTTCTAGCACCCCGCCCTGCTTTTATTCCTGTCATGAAGGCAGTCATTAAGTTATAACCACCACAGTCCCCATCAATATCAATAACCTCACCAGCATAAAAAAGATTTTTTATTTTTTTAGACATTAGTGTTTCAGGGTCTAATTCACTTAAGGAAATACCACCATTTGTTACTTGAGCTGTTAAAAATCCTTTGTTACCAGTTATTTTAAGTTTTAATGATGTGCATAATTCAGTTAGTTTTTGTCGTTCTTTTTCTTCTATTGCCTCATAGTTTAAATTACCATTTATACCGGATTTATTAAGCACAATATCAACTAATTTAAAGTGAAGAATGTTTTCAAGTAGTTCTCTTAGTTTTCTATTTTCAAGTCTTTTATTTTCTAGGGTTAAAAATTCTTCTAAAGATGTTTCTAAAAAAGGGCAAAAATTAATTTCTAATATATTACCATTTTCAGCCTCTCTACTAATATTAAAAATACATATGCCACTGGCACCATAATCAGTAAGTTGAATTTCTCCTGTTTCAGTTTTTATCACTTGATTATTTTTAAGAAGATTTACAGTTGCCATTGTTCTAATACCAGCCCATTTTTTTAAGAAGTCTGCTTCAATGGTTAACTGAACTAAGGATGGCTTAGGAGGCACGATGGTTGTTTCTTTTACTAAGGTATAACCTGACCCATCCGAACCAGTTTTGGGATAACTTAAACCACCAGTTGCGATAATTATCTTATCAAATTTTAGAGTTTCGGTCGGTGTTTTAACAATAAAACTATCATTTACTTTCTTTACATCGATAACATTACATTCATTTTTAATAACAATTCCTTTATTTTGGCATTCTCTTAGAAGAGCCATTTGCATGGTAAATGATTCCTTAGTAACAGGATAGTAATAACCATTTTTGATAGTTGGGATGATACCAATATTTCTCGTGAATTCTAAAGCCACTATTTTTAATTCTTCAGTTATAATATTTTTTAATATTTTTGTATTACTACTATGAAAATGGGTAATATCCATATCATCATTCCAATAGTTACATTTACCAGAGCCTGTTAATAAGAGTTTCTTGCCACAATTTTTGTTTTTTTCGAGAATAGTTACCTCATTAAATTTTGTTTTGCTAAATATAGCCGCGGTTAACCCTGATGGCCCACCACCTATAATTCCTATTTTTTGCATATAAAATCCTTTCTTAATAGCAAAAAAACTGCTAAGCAGTTATTTCTTTTGTACTTGGAATGGTTCAACTTCAACACTTGTTTCTTGACCAAATAAATCAATCATAACAGTGATGCGATTATTTTCTAAGTCGATATCTTTAATGTTACCTTCCATTCCTTTAAATGGCCCATCTATAATACCTACTTTGTCGCCACTTGCAAGTTCATCTTCAATGTCAACACGACTCATACCCATCTGAACTAAGATATGATCAATTTCTTCTGGTAGTAAAGGTGTTGGTTTAGCACCTTTACCGCTTGAACCAATAAAGCCAGTTACGCCTGGTGTATTACGAACGATATACCAAGCCTCATCACTCATAACCATTTCTACTAAGACATAACTTGGAAACATTTTTTTCTTTTTTTCTTTTTTTACACCATCTTTAATTTCAATTTCAGTTGTTTCAGGAACAATTACACGGAAAATATTATCTTGCATTCCCATTGACTCGGTACGCATTAATAATTTTTCTTTAACTGATTCTTCATGACCTGAATAAGTTGTTACAACATACCATTTTTTATCCATATTAAATAGCCTCCTTTAACCAAGACATAAATGCAGATAATAATAGGAAGAAACCTACTAAAAATGCAACGATTAAGATAGTAGCAAGTGTGTACTTTATAACTTCTTTAGCACTAGGAAAACTTACCTTCTTCATTTCATTTTTCACTTCTTTTAAATAACTTGGTTTTTTAACTTTTTTTACTTTTTTGGCTGATTTAATTTTACTTTCTTTTGCCATATTACCCTCCAATTTTCCAAAATAAAAACACTTCCGTGTTGATAACTATAAGTTACCATAAACTTAAGTGTTTTGCAATAGATTTTAGCTAATTTTTGCTATTTTCCATATTTCATTTTCTTTTTCTAAAACAAGGCTATAAAAACTATCTCTAGTACATGAATTTGTGTCAGCGGAACATATTTTTATTTCTTCTTTAGCTTCTATTCTTTCATTAGTTGCATTTTTCAAGATAAGAATCTCAGTGTTAACATCATTTACGGCAACCGCACTATTGGTATAGGTTTCATCAAATAAATTGATTGGAGCCGCATATATATTTTCTTTTATAGAAGAGTTATTATTAGTTTCCACAAGTGTACATTTACTAAAATAACTATTATATAACTCATCGGTCACAAGCTCTTTTAAGCCACTAAAGAAAGACTCTGGTATACCTATATATGAATTATCACTACTTTGATAGTTAGCACTGATCTCACTTAGTTTGTAGTATTTTACATGTGATAGGTATTCTTTTAAAGCTACTCTTTTTTCTTCAACTAGTAATCTAATATCTTTTTCTTCAATATCACTATTATTTGTAAATGTGTCTTGTTCTTCTTTTAGACTATCTTCGTCAGTATTATTCGCACCATTAAATTCAACGTTTTCACTATTTTTATTAAAACTAAAGATAGTTACTAAAACCAGGCTAAATAAAATAATAACGATGATACTTAAAAATACTTTTTTTAATTCTTTTTTATGCATTACTCTCACTCTCCATTAATATTCTCACTTTTTTTCTAATACGAGTTATAGTATTTTCTACTTGTTTAAGTGATTTATCAGTTATAGTACTTATTTGTTCTTTATTTAAACCATCGACCATATAATTAAATATTTCTTGTTCAGTAGGTGAAAGTTGCCTAGTTATCTTGGCTATTAATTCATGTAGGTTTTCTTTTTCTAGGGATTTTCTAGATGGATCTGCTAAATTATCTGGTAAGACGTCTTTTAGTGATGTACCTTCTTCATTATAGATATAGTCTAAGGATAAGTTTTTTTTGTCTTGGATTTTTTTATCTGTTTTAGCACTTTTAAGAAGATTAATTATTCTTCTTTTTAGACAGATATTAACAAACGTTTTAAAATTGGCATCTTTTTCACTATCATAGCTACTAATTGCGCCAGCAAAGGCAAGATTTACTTCTTGACATAATTCACTGTATTCTATTCCAAGTTTGGTAGCAACACTAGAGTATTTTTTAATATAAAAATATATTAATTCTTCATATCTATTATATAAGGAATCTTTTATTTCTTCGTTAGCATCACTTACCATGTCTATTAGCATGTTTTCTTCTTCGTTATACTTCATGAAAGACCTCCCATTTTAAAAACAAGAATACCAGCAGCAACTGAAGCATTTAGGCTATTTACTTCACCAAGCATAGGAATTTTAATCATAACATCACAGTTTTTTGCAACGACGTTACTTATACCTTTTCCTTCATTACCAATTACAAGAGCTTTTTTACCATCAAAATTATAAGTTCTTAAATCTTCACCAATCATATCAGCCCCATAGATAAAAAAGTTATTTTTCTGAAGTTTTTTAATTGCATCTACTAAATTGGTAACACGAATTATTTTAACGTTGTTTATTGTACCCGCACTTATTTTTATTACTGTATCGTTAACAGACACGCTTCTATCTTTAGGGATTATAATAGACTTTATGCCCGCTGCTTCAGCTGAACGAATAATAGCTCCTAAGTTATGTGGGTCTTCTAAATGATCTAAGATAAGAACAAAGTCTTCATTAAAAGCACTTTCTAAAGAGGCATAGACATAGTCCTCTATTTCAATAACTATTCCTTGATGGTTCTCGCTTGTCATTTTGTTTAAGATGGTAGGCTCTGTTAAGATATAATGAATTTTATTTTGTTTTAAATAGTTTAAAACTGTTTCATCTTTTCTAGTTTTACTTAAATATACTTTTTTTATTTTTTTAGGTTCTGTCATTAGAAGAACATTTTTTCCACAGGCTAACATAATACCCCTCCAATTCAAGTGTATTATACACCAATAAAGAGTTTTTGAAAACTTTTTTGTTGATAAGCTTCAATTTGCAAAGTAAATTTTTAAACTATAACTAACATAACGGTTCAAGAGATAATATTTCTTTATTTAAAGAACGAGCATATTCTATTTCGTTCCTTGTAGATGCCCCAATATACCCATTTACATTTACAACATAAATGGCATCACTTATTTCAATCTTTTTATAATGAAGTTTACTTAACATTTCTAACTCAAAATCAGATAATTTTTTATTTTGTGGAAAATATATACATTGAATAGCAACATCCCCATTTAATTCTAGTTCAGCAGCTATTTTTATCATTTCATTTTCAAATCGCATACTTCCGCATAGTGTTATTATTTTCATTACATTTACCTCCAATAATATTTATTCTAGCATTTATTTATCTACTTTGCGAATTGAAGTTGATAAGTTGATTTATTTATGGAGATTGCAAGTTTTAATGGTAAAGTTTATTTTTGAATTACTTATTATTAAAATTTTTATTGCTTAGATTTTCCTCTTTGTTTCTTTATGGCAATTATAGTTATAATTATACCCACTATAGGCCATATCATTATGAGAGTAGTAATGCCATATATAATATAGGTTTTTACTATGGAGGCATCTATAATTGTAATTTCATAAATATTTTCATTATCGTTTTTGTCTATAACAACTAATTTTAATTTATCATTTTCCTTTAAATTTTCGAGTTCAGTTGTTTCATTGTCATTTAGGTACATTATCAGTCTTGCATCGTTATCACTGAGTTCATAAGAATATTTTAGTGATGATTCATTTTTGAGTTTAGTTATGGTGGCTTTATTATTATCAAATTTTACGTTGCTCGCACCTAATGTAAATTGTTTTATTGTTGACTCGCCTTTTCCCTTAACTTTAGTAACATTTAAAACATAATTTTTTTTAGCCCCGTTTTCAGATGTGATAACAATATTAATTATATTGTCGCCATCGGTTAACCCTTTGTTATCATAATCAACTTTCGCTTTTGGGCTAGTTGTTTCAATATTAATTGATATTTGTTTTTTATTAGTTTGAATGTTCATATTATCGGAAACAACTATTTCCTCGTTGTCTACAAGTATTTTTTTTATAGAGTTATCCGTGCTTGGCTCAATTATTTTTTTATCGTTATCTTGTTCATTATTATTTGAAATACTATCTGAATTACCTTGTATGGTACTATTATTGGTATTATTATTAGTTTGGCTATCTGAACTATTAGTTGAAGAATTAGTAAAGGTATCATTTTTATTATTTGAATTATTTATTGAAGAGTTATCAATTGTATTGTTCTTATTAGTAGAACTGCTAACTGAAGAATTAGTGTTAGTTGATCCTGCCGTACCCGCATTTTTTGTATAGTTAGGACAAGGATCATCATTTATGGCTGCACCACTAGGATAGTAATTTTTTTTATTTGTAACTGCTACATGCCAATGAGTCCCACCATTTCCATCACTATGCATTCCATACGTAATACCATTTGGACAAGTTTTTATAGAATTTTTTCTTAAAGCACCACCCGTTGCATTTGCTGTAAACGGCAATGTAACTAATAAACAAATACTTAGAAATAACATTTTTTTCATTTTCACACCTCTTGAAATACTATATATTAAGATTACCTTTTATTTAAAATTTTTTTAATAAGTTTATAAGCTTAATATTTTTATAGATATTTTCTTTACCTATCTTTTCATATTCTAATAGTCCCACTTCAACTAATTGGTTTAGGTAAATGGCAGCAGTTTGTCTTGTTACCCCTAACTTTTCTTCAATATAATTAATACGGGTATATACTTCATAAAATAAAGAGTTTAGTAAATCATCAGAATAAACTTTAGGCAGTTTAGTCATAAATTCTTTTTTGTATGATTCCATCTCACTTTGAATTTGTTTAATTAAATTAATAGTATTTTTAGCCGTTTCATTAACACCATTTAATATGTATAAAATCCAGTCTTCATAATTGTTTTTTTCTCTAAATTCAGTAAATAATCGGTAGTAATCCGATTTAGTATTATTGATATAATTACTTAGATATAGAATAGGGCTATCAAGTAGTTTATTTAATACTAAGTATATTACGTTTAATACTCTACCAGTTCTACCATTGCCATCATAAAAGGGGTGAATTGATTCAAATTGATAATGAACTAAGGCCATCTTAATTAATGGGTCTGTATCATCTTCACTATTGTTAATATAATCTTCTAGATTCTTTAATAAATCTCTAATTTCTGTTTCTGTTTGAGGTGGTGTATATATAATCTCACCAGTTTTACTATTTTGAAGATTTGTGCCAGGTGTTTTTCTAATTCCACCATTATTATGTTCAATTATAGATTGAATTTCTACTAAAGCATTGGTGTTAATAAAACCTTTTTCTTTAATAATCTCATAGCCGCGCCATATTGCTCTTCTATAATCAACCACTTCTTTTGCCGCTTCATCTTTAAAACCACTTTTAGTTAGGACTTTATAAATACTATCATGAGTTGTTACTATGTTTTCTATTTCACTACTATCTTTGGCTTCATTAATGGTAATCGCGTTAATTAATATGTACTGATTAGGTATAGAATTAGCAAACCCCTTTAATTCTGCAAGTGATCTAGAGGCTTCATTTAGGGACTCTAGTATTTTAGGTGTTTTTAAATTATAGTCATTAAATGGTAGTAGTTCCATTAAATCATCTCCATATGTATATATTACACTATTTTTTTAACACGTTCAATTAATGTGTTAAATTTTTTACATTTTTTTAACATGTTTTGTTTATATGTTAAGTTTTCTAAGATATTTTAACATAAGCTGCCTTGTCAATCACTATTTTCTTACACTAAAAAAGGAAATAAATTAATAAAAAAAAGATATGCTTGACACATATCAATTTTCTAGAATAAACGGATCATCTTGTGAACCTGTACCCGAGGCAATTTTTACTGTTTGTTTTAGATATACTACTGGAAAAATAGGTAAATTGCTAGCAGCAGTTGCATTAGAAACTGAGCCATCTAAATATATACTATAAATATAACTAGCCCTAGTAGTATTACCTTTGGCCATTATAGTTGAAATATTATCATTTTTAAAAATCCAATTATTCATGTAACAATCTGCATATGGTTCTTGTTGATTAATTCCTACCCAACCATTCCAAGATTCCATATTTGTATTTAAACACGTTGTTCTATTATATGTACTACCTCCACTAGTGGCATAGCCATAGTCACTTGGATATATTAATCCCACTAATCCTGTCCATGTTGTAGTTCTTTCTGCATCATCATTACACCATTTATAATCATCCCTAGGCTGACATATTTTGCCAGTATAAGAACTACGTTCAAAATTGTAAAAGTTTTTTGGCAGTCCCTGTCCTGATGAAGTAAATGACGACGTGCTGTTTGTTCCGTTTGTTCCCGTATGCCATACTGCAAGTCCAGATAGTTTTTTTAACATTTCAGGAAACCCATTGTTAGTAAAATCGCATGAAATAGTACCAAGATTATAGTTAGAATAACATAACCCTTTATTACTATTATAATAAAGAGACCCTCCAATCTTTTTAGTATCAAAGGATGGGTTTAACAAATTCATTAAATCAGACCCTGTATAACTTGCACTTTCTCCCCATTGATTGTTACCATATCCAGCATTTGTATTCTTATCAGTTGAACTCCATGAATAATTTCCTATGCTTTCATTTGATATTATTTTAACTCGTTTTCTCTTAATACCGTCGCCTCCATCAACACTATTCATAACACCTATAATACGCCATAGTTTTTTATCACCTTTTTTATATGATAATTTGCAATTAACATTGTATGTTTTGGAGTTTTTGCAATCACTTAAACTTTTATATTGCTTATATTTTGTTAATGTTTCATCTAGATAACCATTGTATATTGTGCTATCTTCATTATATGTTTCTCCCGAGTCAATATAATTATTTGGATCTGCTCCTATATACCTTAGATTGTAATCATCTGAATCATCATATGCAAGATTTTCATTATCTGTTTTTGCTAAATTCATTACATAATCAATTACTGTTGGATTAGGATTGTCTTCTGCATAACTTGCATTTACTGTTATTTTTGAGGTAAAGGTATTGTTTTGGACACCTTC
>OIYP01000060.1_pt1 | contig 80012 bp, 54 predicted proteins | sample 1588261 | NCBI WGS metagenome assembly OIYP01 (sample SAMN03283293) | human gut metagenome | biome: human-associated habitat; material: feces | host: Homo sapiens | place: Peru | collected 2012 | reverse complement strand
AACATGAGAAAGTAGCGATTTACGCAGTAAATCAGCGGATTTCGAATGTTTGAGAGCATTTATCTTTTTATAAATCTTCCCAGAAACGTCTCGCATATACGTACATATCAGAAATACCAACGGCAGATATCCGTTTCCACTCCGCAGGGAACATCTTTTTGTAACTGTTCTGCATAAAACGCTCATCCAAAAGAGCAATGACTCCGGCATCATCCTTAGTGCGGATCACGCGCCCTGCCGCCTGCAAAACCTTGTTCATGCCGGGATACCGGTAGGCATAATCAAAACCATCCTGTCCCATTTTGTCAAAATGCTTCTTTAATATTTCCCGCTCCGGTCCTACCTGCGGTAATCCGGTTCCCACAATAATAACACCGATCAGGGAATCGTGCTTTAAATCAATTCCCTCCGAAAAAATACCACCCTGAACGCAAAATCCAAGCAAGGTTGTAATCCTGGACACTTGTTCGGATTCCCGGACAGACAGGGCATCCGTAACATCATCCTCAATTTCAATATCCATTGCTATTTTATGTGTAAAATCCGCCTCATCATGATAGGAAAAATGCTCCAAAAATTCCTCTCTCTCTGCCTCACTCATATGTGACTGCTGGCATAGAATACGCACATGATCTTCTTCCTGATACAATTCTGTATATGCTTCATACACCGTATTCAAAAACGCATGTGATGGAAAGAACACCATATAATTTCCATCCTTAGCATCAATAACCGCATGAATATAGCGCGCAATATTCTGATACTCTGTCTCATTTCTGCGGGTATACCGGCTCGTAACCTCTTTTCCGATCAGCTGGATCTGCCTTTGCGGCAGGAAAGTGCTTTTGGCATATACCTCATAATCACCCTCTTTTCCGCCAAGAAGGCTTTTATAATACTGAATTGGTAAAAACGTCGCTGAGAAAAGAATACTGGCAGTGCCTTTATCCATACATGCCTTCAACTCCTCGGAAGGATCTACACAAAATTCCTTGATAAAAAAGCGGTCAGACTCATCATAACCGGTATAAGTCACATAGTGATCCGGATCCATTCTGTCATAGGTATCCAGAAAACGCCCGATCTCAAAGTAGAAATTCAGTAAAATATCCCGGATCCTGCTGTTATCATGATCTTCCAGATATTGATTGATTGCGCCATGCAGCTTGTTGCAGGCATTCAGTAACCCTGCACAACCGCCGATAACCTTATAATTTTCGCATTCCTTTTTCAAAGAAAGCATCTCTTTATTACATTTTTCAGACAATCTGGCTATATAAGGGCTTTCTTCTTTAACATCAGCACTAAACTTCAAAAAATCCTCTTTAACAAGAACCGCCGAATACATACTCCTGCCGCGCTCCACCAGATTGTGTGCCTCGTCGATCAGAAACAGATACTGTCCGCTCGATACTTCCGCAAAAAAGCGACGCAGATATGCATAGGGATCAAACAGATAATTGTAATCGCAAATGATCCCATCCGAAAACAGACTCATATCCAGACACATTTCAAAGGGGCATACCTCATGAAGCAGGGCATATTCCATCACCACTTCCCGGTCAAAGGCATCCTCTTTGGTCAGAAGTTCAAAGACAGCATCATTGATCCGGTCAAAATGTCCCTTAGCATATGGACAGGCTTCCGGATTGCATACGCACTCATCAAGCGGGCACATTTTTTCTTTGGCAGTAATTGTTACGCTCTTAAAGCAGAAGCCCTGTTTTCGCAGTAATGAGATCGTATCTCTTGCGACACTTCCTGTTATGGTCTTGGCTGTCAGATAAAAAAGCTTTTCACATCTGCCCTCTCCCATGGATTTGATAGCCGGATACATGACAGAGATCGTCTTGCCAACGCCGGTCGGTGCCTCCATAAAAAGCTTTTTGTGCTCCTGTATCGTCTGATAGACATATCCGACCAGCCGTTTCTGCCCTTCGCGGTACGGAAACGGAAAGACCAGCTTTTCTATGCTTTCCTGTCGCTTCTGTTTCCATTCATATTCAAAATCAGACCACTTTTTATACATTTCAACCATGTTTAAAAACCATTTTTCCAACTGCCGGAATGTATAGTTTTCATGGAAATATTTGATTTCTTCTGTTTCTATATTGCAGTATGTCATGCGGATGCCGATTTCAGACAGCTCATGCTCCTTGGCATAAATATAGGCATAGCACTGAGCCTGTGCCAGATGGACCGGCTCAGGCTTTTTGATACGCCGCAGCTCGCGATAGGTTGATTTGATCTCATCCACAACCATCAGACCGGCTTCTTCCAATATTCCATCCGTCCGGCCTTCGATCACAATATCATAGTTTGGCAGACTGACCGTATGTGAAAGCGCAACCTCAGCACGGTAATTTCCACCCATTCGCCGCTGGATCATGCGATGGATCCTGGCACCTTCTGCCATGGCATCCTCACTGACGGCCTTTCTTCGATTGTCAATGTCCCCGCTGCGCAGTAAAAATTCAACAAACGCACGGACTGAAATTCGAATTACCACAATGACTATCCTCTCTGTTGACAATTCGTCCAAAATTAGAACAACTGTTTGTTTTTTTAGTTTAACATGTTAAAACCGTTTCTACAATGTAAAAAAGAATATAAAAAAGATGCGCATACTGCATTTGCAATATACGCATCTTTTCTTATCATCAATTTTAAATATCGGACGCATCCGGACATCAGCATGCAAGTGCATGACTTGCCAAAAATGCCTCCAGTCTCTCATCCGTACCGTTGTATGAAATTGTCAGAACCTGTGAAAAATCAAGAGCAAGAACTCCCAATATAGACTTTGCATCAACTGTATAACGATTGTAAGAAATATCAATGTCGAAATCACATGCGGACGCAATATCAACCAGTTCCTTTGCTTCAACGGGTCTCAATGAAACTTTACGTACTGCCATCATGATAAAATCCACCTTTCATAAACTCCTCATGCACCGGAACCCCGGCACAGCGACTGATTATCACTTCATTGTTCCTTCAAACATGAATTATATCCAAATTGAAAATAATGTAAAGCACTTTTTTACGTACAATTCTTCGTTACTTTACTTTGCAAAAGTTTTAATTAAATCGTATTTTAATTTTATAGTAAAATAGCGTATTTTAAGCATTTATTTAAGTGTAAAAAACAATATTCATGGTTTTTTTAAAAACGGCCATCATCATTTGTGACGTTTTTTTCTACGCCAGACCAGTAGAATTGCAACAGGTAAGAGCAAAATAACGGCTGCAAAAAAACATTTTTCGCCGGTCTTTTTGTCAATCCGGTCTGTCTCAACTGTATCTTTGGAACCAGCTCCACCCAGTTCCATTTTTTCCTTGGTCACTTCCATCGCTTCTGTTACGGCAGCTTCCGGATCTGCACCTTCCCCGGCTTTTATTCCGTCTTCATTCTGTAGTGCATCTCCCACTTCTGCAGCATCTTCTTTGTAGTGCATCCTGCCCACATATAAAAGATCCGTCTTTGTCATGCCTCCATATAGGTTGAGTGCTGCTGCCACCAGACGTGTCCGCTTTTTATCCGGCGCTTGAATTTCAAAGAAAACCTCTCCATTTTCATCCGGTTCATATTTATAATATTCACCAAATGACTTTCCGTTATTAAAACTGAATGTATAATACAATATCCGGCTGTCCGGGTCATATGCCGAAATTTCACCTTTGATAACGCCCGTTTCTTCATCAACACTTAAAATCTCCGCGTTACATTCTGTTGGTGGCGTATCATCCGGCTTTACCTTTTCATCGGGTATCGGCGTTGCCGTATGGACCTCTGTACTGTAATCCACCGAAAGCTCTTCTGATTTCAGGCCAAAGTACTTTGCTACAGCCGTCGCATCTATCACACCATATTTCTGCGGCCATGTATTATGATCGATATAGGGTTTATCATTTTCCTGATCGAGATGGCAATGTTCAATAATGACAGTCGGTATTTTTTTAGCGGTACCGGATCTTATAATCCCATAATAATCGGTTCCGCGCGAATTAAGTCTGGTCTTGACACCTCTGTCATATAGTCCCTCATCGGTCAAAAGCTCCATCTCAATATCCGAAAAATCCTTCCCGATCGCATAACAGCTTCCAAACGCCGAAACATAACACTCCGCTCCATACAGCTTATGATATTCGGACATATTGTAATGCAGGCAGAGCAGAATATCCGCATTCTTTTCTTCTGCAAATTCCGCTCTTTCGGTCAGGTCTAAATCAACATCACTTTCCCTCGTCAGATAAACTTCGATGCCCTGATACTTTTCCAGCTCTTCTTTCATCGCAAGGGCTGTATTGAGCGTCAGTGTCTTTTCAATATAACCGCCGTAAATAGCTCCGGCATTTTCGCCTCCGTGCCCCGGATCAATGACGACCACGATTGGCCGGCCGCCAGCCTCTCCGCCCGTAAGCTCTTCATCTGCCTTTACCACGCAGGACATTTTGTCATACATGTAAAAAACAGCAAGCGCTACTACGGCAAATATACATATTTTCTTTATTTTATATATACATTTTTTCAATGTTTCCGGATGTTTTTTCATTACTGCTCCTAATCGCTGATGATATTTGACTCTGGTATCATATTTTTCCCAAAACATTCAAATATATCTATTATTTTAAGCTTATAAAAACAGTTTTGTAAACATCCGGATTTTACCATATCAGATAAAAGCCAGCATTAACAGGCAGATTTAAACTTCATAGGAAAGAAATTTCAACCAAAATTCCATGTCTCCGCTATTTGGCACCTCTTCATCCGGATCAAACTGGGCAAGATAATCCCACACACGCTGTGCATCCTGCGGATTTTTGTATTTTATCTCCCAGCTGTCCAGGATTTCACCGTTCTGGCATCTGTTGCTGATGATTCCATCTGCCCCAAAGCATGTAACAGTCCATATTGTATCCTTGTCCGGGCTTTCTCCTTCTTTACACGAAACGCATTCCGTAACCTTTTCCGTCTTGGAAATACCAGTCCTGGTGTTTCCTGTCAGTAACACCTCCTGAAGTCTTGATATCTCTGCATTTTCCACAGTCTCCTTTTCCTCAGAGTTCTCATTCTGCGCCTGTATCAGCTCCCGGATCCATTCCTTAAATTCATCTATGTACCGGTCAATTCCCGCTAACAGCTTATCCCATTCATCATCTGACATGCTGCGCCAGTCATCTTCCTTATTCTTTTGCTTCTGCGTAGCCAGCTTGTAGGAATCTTCCAGCATTTTCAGCAAATCCGATGCACTGACTGTTTCCCCGGTCTTATCATTGCGTAAGGTCGTCTCTGCTTCTTTCAACATTCCGGTCCAGTCTCTTTTTTCATTTAAAATATTGTCAAGAGAGCCGAAATCCATTCTGCCATCCGCAGAAGCCACACGCTTTAATGCATGGAAGCTTCCCCATTTACTGTCTATGCCCTCTCCCATCGCATCCATGTATTCACAATAGGCAAACATTTCCACTGCCGTAGCATTTTTAGGATCAAACTCGGATAAATTGACATCCACATATTCGTCCTTGCCGCCTGTTGCAACCTTCACACGCACGATCGTATCATCACATCCGGGCTTTGTGACTAAAGAAGCCGACATACCATAGCCCATATCCCCGGCCAATGCAAAGCCGACACCCAGAGGTGTGACTTTTTCATCCTCTTTGCTTTCTTCCTGTATTTTTTCGCTGGAATGTGCATCACCAAGCTTCTCTAAAGCTTCCGGTCCTTCCGCTTGCTCTATATAGGTAATCTCCATAGATGAAAACCGCATATAATAAGGTTCAAATAAGGTATTGATATCATCCTTTGCATTCATAAGCTGACGGAAATCCTGAAACAGCCTGTCCGCATGCTCGATCATGCTCTGCGCCCGGTCCATGACATCTCCCCGTGCAAAGCTATGCAGTTTTTCAAAATAATTGGATTTTTCCAAAATATCATCTGTATCAAAATAATCATCCGAAATCAGGCCGGATGTCTCTTCCGAATACTTAAAAAACATACAAAGAGCTGCAAACTCCGGAAAATCCGCATATTCGGGATCAACATCTTCGGGACGGAACTCTTTTTCAAAAGGGTTTCCATCCTTGTCATATCCATTGACGGCATATGTCTTATCATGTCCGTCGGATTTTATAAATATCTGGAACCGCTGTTCCGTTTTCTGATACGAATAAATCATTTCTCCCGCATCATTCTGGGATGCATACAGCTCTTCTGTCTGGATATTTGCCACAATACATTTGCAATATGGTGATGTTGCAACTGCATTCTTTGCCGCATCCACAAGATCTTTTGCATCCTCTCCGTCTTTTCCTTCCCTTTGCAGATAAGAATCCGCATAGTTTGAAAGACTGCTACTTCTTTTCTTGGTAACAGTAGACGCATAATAATAGGAACTCCTATAAGCCCCCAGCCCTGCTATTGACATACGCTCTCCTTTCTGCAGTCAATCTGTCAGTCATGACTGCCGCCACTGTCCCAAAGGTCCCAGTGGCATTCACAAAAAACGCGTATTTCCAGAAACCTTTCTTGAAAACACGCAATCCTTTGCTACTTTATTTTTATTTATCATAAACAAAAAGCACTACACTTCAAAACTCTGATCTGAAATATAATGCTTCCATGCAAATATAATATCGACATGAACAGAAAAAACCTTAACATCCCGCATAACAATTTCTGCCACCTTAAAATTCCAGACATAAGATCATTTCATTTACGCATACTAATCCAAAATGACAGCATGTAAACTCTTCATGAAAAAAATGCAAAAGCAAGGCAATAAATTAAATATAGATTTAACTTTCAAGAAAATCGCCATATTCAGCCGATTGCAAGGCACTTTTCTATAAACATTCTAAATTATAAAAGGAGAACAAAAATGGAAAAAGCAGACCAATATATCGCCCTGAACCTACAAAACGTTGCCCTGGAGCGTGGCATGGAGGAATCCAATATTGAGACCCAGACCGACCGCTTAAAGATGCGCGAACTGGCAGACAAGCTCAAAAGAGACGGCCGCCTTTCAGACATAAAAGCAGCGCTGTCCAATGATGATTACCGGACAGCGCTTTATAAAGAATATCATATAAAAAATAAAACAGATGAAATGTAGGCACTTAACAGCACTTACTGTACGTTGAGATTGGAGTATCCCATCAGGCTTTCATCAACCGCCTTTGCAGCCTCCCTGCCTTCGCGGATCGCCCATACGACAAGGGACTGGCCTCTGTGGACATCGCCTGCCGCAAAAACATTGGGCACGTTGGTCTGATAATGACCGGGCTCGGTCTTGATATTGGTGCGTTCATTGAGTTCAACCTTGAAGGCATCAGTCAGGTATTTCTGGCTTCCCAAAAATCCGGCGGCGATCAGTACAATATCTGCATCCATGACAGTTTCGCTGCCCTCAACCTCGACCATCTTGTTTCTGCCGGTTGCTTCATCTTTTACAAACTGAAGCTTGACAAGCTTGACAGCCTTTAAATTGCCGTTTTTATCCTTGATAAATTCTTTAACGGTTGTTTCATAGATACGCGGATCATGGCCATATACTGCAATGGCTTCTTCCTGACCATAATCTGTCTTGCAGATCCTGGGCCATTCGGGCCATGGATTGTTGGCAGCCCTGCAGTCCGGAGCCTTGGGCATCATCTCGATCTGTGTGACGGATTTTGCGCCATGACGGATACTTGTGCCGACACAGTCATTGCCGGTATCACCGCCGCCGATGATGATGACGTTTTTATCCTTGGTATCCACATATTTTTTATCCTTGAAGTCAGAGTCCAAAAGGGATTTGGTATTGCGTGTCAGGAAATCTACCGCAAAGTAAATGCCCTTGGCATCGCGTCCCGGAGCATTGATATCTCTGGGATTGGAAGCTCCGCAGCAGAGCACAACCTTGTCATACTCGGATAAAATCTGGCTTGCCTTGATATCCTTGCCGATATTGGCATTGGTAATAAAGGTAATGCCCTCTTCTTTCATAATATTGATCTTACGGTCCACGATCTGTTTTTCCAGCTTCATATTGGGAATGCCGTACATAAGCAGGCCGCCCACACGGTCATTTCTTTCATATACGGTAACGGAATGTCCACGCTTATTGAGCTGGTCGGCACAGGCAAGCCCGGACGGACCGCTTCCGATCACTGCGATCTTTTTCCCGGTTCTTACCTTGGGCGGCTTTGCATCCGCATATCCGTTGGCATAGGCGTGCTCAATAATCGCATGCTCATTGGCCTTGGATGCTACCGGATCACCGTAAAGCCCGCAGGTGCAGGCATTTTCGCAGAGAGCCGGACAAACCCTTGAAGTAAATTCCGGGAAATTGTTGGTCTTTTTTAAACGGTTGTATGCCTGCTTCCAGTTGCCGTTGTATACAAGGTCGTTCCACTCGGGCACGAGATTGTGCAGCGGACATCCGCTGGCCATTCCCATAAGCATCATACCTGCCTGACAGAAGGGCACGCCGCATTCCATACAACGTGCGCCCTGCATTCTCTGCTTTTCCTCCGGGAGATACTCATGGAATTCATTAAAATGTTTTATTCTGCTTTTCGGTGCTTCTGCTTTTGCATCCACACGTTCATAATCTAAAAATCCTGTCGGTTTTCCCATTTTTCGCACCTCCTACTTTTTGTTGGCATAAAATGCTTCGATCTGTGCCTGTTCTGCACTCAGACCTTTTTCTTCCATCTGGACGATGGCTTTCTGCATTTCTTCATAATCATGAGGGATGATCTTTTTAAACTTCGGCAGATATTCTCCGAAATTGTCGAGGATCATTTTTCCCTTTTCGGAATTGGTATAAGCTACATGCTCCTTGATCAGATCCTTTAATTCCAGAACATCATATTTGGATGTGATCTCATAGGAAGAAACCATATCCTTGTTGGTCTTGGTGTAAAGATCGTTTTTCTCATCCAAAACATAGGCAATACCGCCGCTCATACCGGCTGCGAAGTTTTTACCGATACTTCCCAAAATAACGGCGCGTCCTCCGGTCATATATTCACATCCGTGGTCGCCACAGCCTTCTACGACTGCAACCGCACCGGAGTTTCTGACACAGAAGCGTTCACCGGCAACACCGTTGATAAATGCCTTACCACTGGTTGCTCCGTATAAAGCCACATTACCGATGATGATGTTTTCATCCTGTTTGAAAGTAGATCCCTTCGGCGGATATACGATCAGCTTACCACCGGATAAGCCCTTTCCGAAATAGTCATTGGAATCGCCTACAAGCTCTAATGTCAGGCCCTTCGGAATAAATGCACCGAAGCTCTGTCCGCCGGCTCCATTACATAACACACGATATGTATCTTCCGGAAGGGTATTGTAAAATCTCTTTGTGATCTCTGATCCCAAAATCGTACCGAACGAACGGTCCGTATTGGTAACATCAACCTCCACGCTTCTCTTTGCTCCGGTCTCCAGAGCCTTGGACAACTGTTTTAACAGCACTCTTTCATCCTGCGTCTTTTCCAGACCGAAATCATATACCTGCTTCGGATCGAAGGTTACTTTTTCTTTGCTTCCGGCATAAGGGTTATTTAAAATATTGGAAAGATCCACTTTTGCGTAACGCTCATCCAAGTTGTCACGTACCTTCAAAAGCTCGGTATGTCCTACCATTTCATCAATGGTCTTAAAGCCAAGCTCTGCCATGATCTCACGCATTTCCTCAGCGATAAATTTCATGAAGTTTTCAACATATTCCGGTTTGCCGCGGAAACGTTTGCGAAGCTCCGGATTTTGTGTTGCAACACCAACCGGGCAGGTATCCAGATTGCAGACACGCATCATGACACAACCCATGGTAACAAGGGGTGCTGTAGCAAATCCGTATTCCTCAGCTCCAAGCAAAGCTGCAATCACTACATCACGGCCGCTCATGAGCTTGCCGTCTGTCTCAATGCGGACCTTGTTTCTCAGTCCGTTCTGAATCAGGGTCTGATGCGTCTCGGCAAGGCCAAGCTCCCAGGGAAGTCCTGCATTGTGGATAGAGTTTCTCGGTGCAGCACCGGTACCGCCGTCATAGCCGGATACCAAAATAACCTGCGCTCCTGCCTTTGCAACACCGGCAGCAACAGTACCGACACCGGCCTCAGATACCAGTTTTACGGAGATACGTGCGTCTTTATTGGCATTTTTTAAATCGTAAATTAACTGTGCCAGATCTTCGATCGAATAAATATCGTGGTGCGGCGGCGGTGAGATCAGGCCGACACCGGGGGTTGAATGACGGGTCTTTGCAATCCAGGGATAAACCTTTCCTCCCGGAAGATGACCGCCTTCACCGGGTTTTGCTCCCTGTGCCATCTTGATCTGGATCTCCTGTGCACTTGTCAGGTATTTGCTGGTCACACCGAAACGTCCGGAAGCAACCTGCTTGATCGCGCTGCATTTATTTAATCCGTCCGGTCCGATGGACAATCTCTCAAGATCCTCGCCACCTTCACCGGTATTGGATTTACCACCCAGATTGTTCATGGCAATAGCCAGACATTCATGGGCTTCTTTACTGATAGAGCCATAGGACATGGCACCTGTTTTAAATCTTTTTACAATCGAATCAACGCTTTCTACCTGATCGATCGGAATGCCTTTTTTAGGATAATTGAAATCCATCAGTCCCCTTAAGGTCTTCGGACTGTTTTCATCATTGACACAGGCTGTGTACTGTTTAAACAGCTCATAATCACCGCGTCTGGTTGCTTCCTGCAAAAGGTGGATGGTCTGAGGATTGTACAAATGCTCATCCCCACCGCTTCTTGCCTTGTGATGTCCGGGGCTGTCCAGTGTCAGGTCGCTTGCAAGTCCTAACGGATCAAAAGCAAGTGAATGCATGTCATTGACCTGTTTTTCGATATCAGCAATGCTGATACCGCCTACTCTGCAGACTGTACCGGCAAAATATTTATCTACCAGATCGTAATCAAGACCGATTGCTTCAAAAATCTTGGAACCCTGATAAGACTGGATGGTGGAAATACCCATCTTGGACGCAATCTTTACGATACCGCTGATAATAGCATGGTTGTAATCATCAACAGCTGCATAGTAGTCTTTATCAAGCATATGGCTGTCGATCAGCTCCTTAATGGATTCCTGTGCCAAATACGGGTTGATGGCTGTCGCACCAAAGCCAAGCAGGGTTGCAAAATGATGTACGTCCCTGGGCTCTGCCGTTTCCAGAATGACAGATACCGAAGTACGCTTCTTGGTCTGAACCAAATGCTGCTGCAGGGCTGATACCGCAAGCAGGGAAGGTATTGCCACATGGTTTTCATCTACGCCACGGTCTGACAGGATGATAATATTGACACCCTCACGGAAAATACGGTCAACCTCGACAAACAGACGGTTGATAGCTTTTTCAAGGCTTGTATTTTTATAGTAGATGATCGGAACGGTCTCGACCTTAAAGCCTTTTTTCTTCATGCTCTTGATCTTTAACAGATCGGTGTTGGTCATGATCGGATTTTCAACCTTCAGGATATCGCAGTTTTCCGGTTTTTCCTCCAGAAGGTTTCCACCTGTACCGATATAAACGGTTGTGGAGGTAACGACCTCTTCACGGATCGCATCGATCGGAGGGTTGGTAACCTGTGCAAATAACTGTTTGAAATAATCAAAAAGCGGATGATAAGTCTTGTTTAATACCGGGATCGGTGTATCCACACCCATGGCCGCAATGGCTTCATTTCCGTTTTTAGCCATCGGCAGGATGACCTGTTTCAACTCATCATAGGTATATCCGAATACCTTCTGCATGCGCTGTCTTTCTTCATAGGTAAATTCAGGCACACGTACATTGGGTATCTTGAGCTCTCTTAGTTTTACCAGGTTGGAGTCAAGCCACTCACCATAAGGCTGTCTGCCGGCATAAGCATCCTTTAACTGTTCATCATCAATGACCTCGCCCTTTACGGTATCGATCAATAACATCTTGCCGGGATGAAGTCTTTCTTTTTTAACAATCTTGGCAGGATCTATCGGCAGCACACCGACTTCTGATGAAAGAATGACTTCTCCATCATCGGTAATATAATAACGGGAAGGTCTTAAACCGTTTCTGTCAAGAACCGCACCCATCAGATCACCGTCGGAAAACAAAATTGAAGCGGGGCCGTCCCACGGTTCCATCATTGTCGCATAATACTGGTAAAAATCCTTCTTTTTCTGGGACATGGTCTTGTTGTTGGCCCAGGGCTCCGGAATGGTGATCATAACCGCAAGCGGAAGCGGCATACCGCTCATAACCAGAAATTCCAGTGTATTGTCAAGCATTGCGGAATCGGAACCGGATGCATCGATTACCGGAAGGATCTTATAAAGCTCTCCCTTTAAATGCTCGGATTCCATATTTTCCTCACGGGCCAACATCTTGTCGGCATTACCCTTGATGGTATTGATCTCTCCGTTATGTACAATAAAGCGGTTGGGATGTGCTCTTTCCCAGCTCGGATTGGTGTTGGTGGAGAAACGTGAATGTACCAGTGCGATGGCTGATAAATAATCAGGATCCTGTAAATCCGCAAAAAATGTACGAAGCTGACCAACCAAAAACATACCTTTGTATACAATTGTACGGCTGCTCAAAGAAACTACATAGGTAACATCGTTGGACTGCTCAAAAATTCTTCTTACAATATAAAGCTTTCGATCAAATTCCAGCCCCTTTTCAATCTCAGAGGGCTTTTTGATAAACGCCTGCATGATACAGGGCATGCACTCTACTGCCTTGTGTCCCAAAACCTCCGGTTTGGTCGGGACCTCGCGCCATCCCAAAAAGCTTAAGCCTTCCTTTTCCACGATGATCTCAAACATTTTCTTTGCCTGATTGCGCTGCAGTTCATCCTGCGGAAAGAAAAACATACCTACACCGTACTCTCTTTCCTCACCAATAAAAATGCCGAGGGATTTCGTGACCTTAGTGAAGAATTTGTGTGGAATCTGTGTGAGGATACCAACTCCATCTCCGGTCTTTCCCTCGGCGTCTTTGCCTGCTCTGTGTTCTAGATTTTCTACAATTTTTAATGCGTTTTCAACTGTTGCACGGCTCTTTTTCCCGTTGATATTAACACAGGCACCGATACCGCAGTTGTCATGCTCAAATTCTTCCCTGTACAAGGGAGATCTGGGCACGCTTAACTTTGCGTCAAACATGTGAAATCTCCTTCCTTTGTTGATTTCGTGTATTCGATTTTTTACTTGAACTGAATATACACCCATTTTATCAACTTGTAAAGAAGAAATTTTTTGAAATTGTCAGATAATTAGATAATTTGTATTTTGACGTTTTTATTGTCTGATTATTTATGTAATTGCGCGTCTATTTTGTGTGTTTCAGGATCATATCTTCGTGTTTTGTACTTTTTTAAACTTTCTTGATTTGCAAAATGTAAAACACCTAATTACTGCATATTTTTATTTTTCTGCCATAATATTCCGATTATGATAACAGCCGCCAATCCGCTGACCAAAGCCGCAACAACCCCGGATGCCATTTTTCCAAGCACCGGTACCATACTGAACAGAAATACGATCACATTGGCCGCACTGTGAAACAGCACAGACGCCGTCAGTCCCCTGTAGTTTTCATAAAGCCACGCCATAACACAGCCCATCAGAAACCCATAAACTGCCTGCACAAGATTGCCATGATAGCATCCGAAGATCAGGGCTGAAATCGGAATACAGAATACCTTTGGAAAATACAGCCTCATCCGTCCATAGATCAGGCCACGGAAAACAAGCTCCTCCTCGACCGGCTTGATCAGTCCGTAAATGATCAGGCCACGTACTATGGAAACCGAATACTGGACTCCTGCCACCTGTTTATAGGACTCCGAAGATGTCAGTATATGCAGATGCGAGAATACAATATTCAAAAACAATGCCAGCGCCATTCCGGCAAGTACGATCAGAAGACCGTCTTTTTTCAACCGCATCTGATTTCTTCTTTTTACCACACCGGATATCGGTTTCTTTTTCTCCTTTTGATACATCCGTGCAAACACAATTCCGCAGATCAGGGTCGCAAATGCATCAAAAAACACCGCATACTGTGAGGAATGTTCCGTAAAATATGCTGAATAGCCGGAAAGGCTGCCTTTTAATAACGTATCCAGAATCACCTGTATGATAAGCAGAATTCCGCCGGTAAGGATAAAATTGTATACAAGCGGCATCAACACATAAATGCTCTTCTGAAAAGCATTCTTTTTATCGGTCGGCTGCGGCATACGTTCATCGGTGATGATCCGGTATAATTCTGAAAGATCATCCGTGATATAGGTCGCCCCTGCTTCTCTAAGCTCCCCCTCCTCAGCATATCCGTAGCCGACACCCACGCTGTCAATTCCAAAGCTTTGGGCACCCTCTACATCAAACTTCCGGTCACCAACCATCAAAATCTGATCCGTGGGAAGGTGTTTTCCGTCTTTTTTCTGCAACTGCTCCATGACACAGTCCTCAGGTGTATGAAAAAGTCCGGCTATGGCCTCCCGCATGACATCAGTCTTTTCCACTTTTTTTCCGTTCATATCGCTTCCTGCTACCACTTCAAAATAGGACTCGATCTTAAAATGCTTCAGAATACGCTCTACAAATAATTGCGGCTTGCTGGATGCGATCGCCAGACGGATGCCCTTTTCAGACAGCCTTTTCAGCAGCTCTTCCATCCCCGGATACAGCTCATTTTCAAAAATACCGATTGTCGCATACCGCTCCCTGTACTTTTTTACCGCAAGCTCACACTGCGCATCATCCATCCGGTAAAAATCACGAAAGCTTGCCAAAAGCGGCGGTCCGATAAAACATTCCAGCCGGTCCAAATCCGGTTCCTCTATACCCATTTCATGCAGCGCATACTGCACACATTTGCAAATTCCTTCTTTGGGATCGGTAAGCGTCCCATCTAAATCAAATAATACATAACGGTACATAATCGTCACCTTCTCAGCAAGAAACTATTTTTACAATGGAGATTTATGCCATGTCCAGTATACCACAAAACCTACATCCTGATGAGTGCCTTAATAGCAAGTCTTCAGGAAATCCTTAACAAAACTACCAGCCCAGATCCAGCAGCCAGTTATTCAGACTTCTCTCCCTCTCTTTTTCGTTGGCAATTTCTTTGAGACCGTTATATTCTCCTTTGATGTTGCCGTCCACAATAAAAAGCACTCTGCCGCATTTTGCAGCAACTTTCGCATCATGCGTTACCATAACGATCGTTGTCCCCTCATTGTTTAGCTTCACAAGTTCGTCCATAACCTCATTGGAGGAAGTACGATTTAACGCTCCTGTCGGCTCATCGGCAAAAAGCAGTTTTGGGCGGTTCATCATACTTCTGCAGATACATGCGCGCTGAAGCTGTCCGCCGGAAACCTCGTTGATATCGTTATCTGCAATCTCGATAATCCCCATTTTGCGCATAAGCTGCTCGCCTCTTTCCTGCTTCTGACCCCTGCTTTCCCTGGACTTTTTACTTTCTGCTGCCGGAAGCACGATATTGTCAAGAATCGTAAGATTTTTCATCATATACATCTGCTGAAAAATAAATCCCATCTCATCCAATCGGATTTTTGCAAGTTCCTTTTCGCTCAGTTTCGTCAGATCCTTTCCTTCAAAAAGTACCTGACCGCTCGTCGCCCGGTCCATCCCCGAGATTGCATACAAGAGTGTGGATTTTCCGGAGCCGGATGGTCCCATGATCGCAACCATCTCCCCATCTTTCACTTCAAGATTTATGTTTTTCAATACATTATTCTGTCTTTTATCAATTACATAGGTTTTGCAAAGATCTTTTGCACAAATCAATGATGCCATAAGATTTTCCTCCATTTACTCTATATTGGTTATATCGTTACTCTTAATCTTCCGGATCTGTAAAGCCGTCATTCCTGATGCTATAAGCGTCATTAGGAAAATAATGCCCGGATACATGAAAAAGATTTTCCACGGACGGATCACATAAGCCACTTTTCCAGCCCCCATCATTCCGAATATCGGATTATCGATCAGATATGTTGCCGGAATCGAACAGATTGCCGCCAAAAAAACAGCCACAAGCGAAACAATACCGAATCGTATCATATGCCATTCCATCACCCGGTTGTTGCCAAATCCCATCGCCTTAAGCACCGCGATCTGGCTTTTCTCGTCCGCAAGAAATGACCGTTCCATCAGAACACATACAAGAATTACAACGATCAGCGTAATTCCAAGAAGCAGGAACTGTACCGATTCCATCGTTGATGCCGCGCCCATACAATCATCACAGTATTCTGTGGCATTCATTACTTTTTCATTGTCAAAAAGCTTTTTGATCTTATCTTTTCGAATCTCAATCTCCTTTGCAGACGGATGATCGTCAAAATTGATCTGATAACTCATGACATTCGCAATATAGGTAAAATCGGTCGGTGCGTCCTCGTGAAGCCGTATGACTTCTCCAAGCTGATTCATGCTTTGAAAATAAGCAACCACAACGCAGTCAAGTGTCTCTTTTCCAAAATCAATCGTTACGGTATCTCCGAGTTTCGCTCCGGTCAATTTGCTGACCGTCGGTGTAATCGCAATCTCATTTTTGTTTTGCGGAACCACCCCTTCGGTATATTCGTACTCGGATGCTTTTGTATGGATTCCCTGTTGACAGCTGATGGAATAATCTTTCCCGTCGAAGCGAACGTTATATTTGTTCTGTGTTTCCACACAAAGCTTCGCAGGCATTCCGTTTTGCTTAAGCAATTCTTCCGTTTTTGCAAAGTACTCCTCGATCTGCTTTCTTCCGTCCGGATTCATACAGCTCATCGCTTCCTTCAGATCGGTATAATACAGATCACTCCGTGTTCCGAATGTTGTAACAAAGGTATCGCTTCGCATCGTTGATGAGGTGTTGACAAATACAAGCACAAACAGCGTGCATAAAAAGAAGGTTATTACAATCGTCATATACCGCCTCGGCGAGCTGAATACATCATTGATGGCCATAAAGAAACCGGTGCTTCCGCGGCTTTTAATCAGACGGAACGGCGATTTTTTCTTGTAACGTTCCCCCGTCTGCCCTAAACGGATTGCATCAATCGGAGAAAACTTCTTCACCAGCTTCGTGCAACGAAAAGAAAACAGTAAAATAACAATAACAACCAGGATTGCCCCAAGAACTGACAATAGGAAATGGTTATCCGCCTCCAGAACCATATTGCTGCTGACCGATTGCAGTAACAGATCAGAAAACGGGATACTCACAAAAAATCCCACAATCGCACCGACAACTGCCAATAGTAGATACTTTGTCAGATAAAGGCTCCGGATCTTGAAATTGCTGATACCGATTGCTTTCATCACACCGATCTCACGAAACTCCCCGGAGATCGTAAACGTGATGGAAAACTTTAACACAACAAACGACACGATGATCAGGCAGATACTTAAAATCAGCATCGTAAATGCAACGATCATATCCATGACATAGCACATTTTCACAAGCGAACGTGCTCCGGAAAACAGGATGCCCGAAGCCTTTGAAATAGCCGAAGCGATCTCCGATACCCCCGTCTCATCCTCTAGATCAATATAGCTGATCTGCCCCTGATACCCATTGTAAATAGTTTCATCCGAAAGCAGTTTCTCAATCTCCTCTTTATTGAAAAGAAAACGGCTGTTGCCCATCATGGAAGATCCTAAGAAAGCATCTTTTGCCATACCATCCAACGTTACCGTAAAAGAAACATGATTGTGCGTAATCCTGATTTTATCCCCCGGCTGTAAATGATTTTTTTCCATAAAATCACCGGTTGCATATGCATGCCCCGGCCTGATCTTCGTAATCTGCTTATTTTCTTTATCAAAGAATTTAAGCCGGCAGTCCTCGATGGACTGGTAGACGACAGAATTCTTTGCCTCCAGTTCTTCTCCGTCCATATCTTTCAGATTGGATTTTTCTCCGAACACAACCGTCTCAATGCGATATGCCCGGATGAAATCCATCTCTTGCAGAATCTCATCGATGGTCGCTTTGCTGTCCGCCCCCATCGATATGACCACATAATCACCGATCCCCGCCTTATCCAGATAGGAATCCGTTCCGTTCATGACGGATACAACATTGCTGATTCCGCTTGCCACGAACATTGTCGCCAGCAGAATAAAAGCAAGCAATATTGCGTTCATTACTTTTTTTCTCTTTAAATCTTTTTTCAAAATACGAAAAAACATTTTAACGTTCCTCCCCTCGTTTGATGTACTCATCTTACAGGAGAAATTATTAAACAATCCTTAAATGCACATTATGCCTTTCGCACAACGACCGTCGCACAGAAATCATCTTCCTTGATTTTCGCAAATACTTCACCGTCCATTTTTTGCATCAGCTGACGGCTGATATACAGTCCAAGTCCCGAACCGTCCGCCGATCCGACATTGCTTCCGCGATAAAAAGAATCAAACAGATTTATGAGTTCTTCCTGCTTTAAGCTGCATCCGGAATTTCTTACCGTGATCAGCCTGCAGTCCTCTTCCTCCGAAAAATCGATGGAAATACACTTGCCGTCCCCGTATTTGATTGCATTTTCCAAAAGGTTCTGCAGCACCTCGATCAGCCGGTCCGCATCCCCTTTCAGCAGCAGATCGGTGTAAGATGCAATCTGAAATCCGGTATGTAAATCATGCAGTTTTTTATCATAAAGTCCCCGGATTGCCTCGATCACATCGGATAGATACACTTCTCCCTGCTTAACGCTCAGCTGCAGGAAGTCCTCTCTCGATGCAACCGTGATCTCATTGACATATTCCTCAATCTCTTTTACGTTCTTTTCAATTCCCCGACATGCTTCGGTGCGCCGCTCCCCGGTCGTATAAATTTCCTCCGCCAAAGCCTTCGCATACAGCCGGATTGCAGATAACGGCGTCCTGATGTCATGTGTCAGCGACAGGATCAGCATCTTTTTTTCTTTTTGCAGCGCCAGTTCTTTTTCTTTGTTACTCTCCAATGTTTCGCGCAGCATATCCATTCCCCATAGAAATCTGCCTAAGAATTTGCTCTTTTCGGCTTTGATCGGCACTGAAAGATTCCCCTTCGCCAGTTCCTCGGTCAGCGACTGCATCTGCTCAAACGGCTTTATGATCTTCTTTCCGATATAGCAGATCAAAAAAACAGACAACAAAAACAGAATTCCCAGAACAATATCCATGAGAATCCAGGTTCTGTAGTCTGTCTGTGTATAAATAATCTTGTAGATGGCATCGGTTTTATCCTGCACACGTACAATGCCCGGTTCCTGATCATTTGCAGCCACATAATAAACGACATTTGCAAGTGCAATAATCATAAGCTCCAAGCCCCAAAACCTCACCGCAAATTTTTTATAATTATTCATATCGGTATCCCGTTCCCCAAACCGTAATAATGTGTTTTGGTTTCTTCGGATCCTGCTCGATCTTTTCCCGCAGCCACTTGATATGTACCGTAAGCGTCTGCAGCTCCGATTCACTGTCGCTTCCCCAGATGCGGTTAAACAGGTATTCTTTCTTTAATGTTGTTCCTTTATTTTCGATCAGCATTTTCAGCAGCTGGAATTCCTTTTCCGTGACATTGACCGGCGTTTGATTCACAGTGAGTGTCTGCGTGACATTGTTCAATTTCAGATTGTCGCATACAATTTCATCCAATGCATATTTTCGTTTGAAAATACCGTTGATCTTGGCGATCAGAATATCGATATCATACGGTTTACAAATGTAATCATCCGCACCGATCTGCAGCCCCTTTAATGTACTCTCCTTGTCATCCCTTGCAGTCGCGATCATAATGTGCGCGTTTGAAGTCTCTCTTATTTTGGAACAGACGCAGTAACCGTCCACTCCCGGCAGACCAATATCAAGCACAACAAGATTGGCTCCATACTGTTCAAAGATCTGAAGCGCCTGTTCCCCGGTGCCCGCAAGGCTTACCGTATAATTTTCTTTTCGCAGAAAATCGCACAAAAGTGTTCCGATCTCCCTGTTGTCTTCTACGATAATAACGTCCGGCATTGTTCTCCCCCATGATCAAAAAACTGATATCACCATATTAACATCAATCCGCAGATGCTTCAATTTATAAATTATCTCCTGACTATGCGCTGATTTTGAAGCAAGACTGCCGGAATATCCGAGAAAAGCACGAATGACTTTTTGACCTTTTGACCCTGATATCATATAATAAGTATTACATCAATTTTTAACAGAATAACATAAACGAGGCAGATTTGAAAACAATGGAAGAAAATAAACAGGAAAACAACTCCCAAAAGAAAATAAAAGCAGTTTTAAAAGAACTGTCCGAATATATCATCTTATTTGTGGTCGCACTGCTGATCATGCTTTTTCTCAATCACTTTATTATCATCAATGCGCGTATTCCCTCCGCATCCATGGAGGATACCGTTATGACAGGTGACCGTCTGATCGGCAGCCGTCTCGCCTACAAGCATGAGCTCCCGCAGCGTTTTGATATGATCATTTTTAAGTTTCCCGATGATGAATCCCAGCTTTTTATCAAGCGCGTGATCGGACTTCCCGGAGAGACTGTCAACATCATCGACGGCAAAGTATATATCAATGATTCTGAGGAACCTCTTGACGATTCATATACCAAAGAAATTCCCAATGCCGTCAATTTCGGTCCCTACTATGTTCCCTCCGATTCCTATTTTGTCATGGGCGACAACCGCAACAACTCCTATGATTCCCGCTATTGGATCCATACCTATGTCACCGAGGATCAGATCCTTGGCAAAGCAATATTCCGGTATTTTCCGTTTAATAAGATTGGCAAGGTCCAATGATTATGAAAATAGTCCATTGACAAAAACCGTCAAAACCAGTATAGTTTGTACGAACAATAAATATTTGCTAGGGGAGCCCACAGGCTGAGATTGCATTTTCCGATAACCACGATTATCGGTCACATCCATGATATAATGGATCAAAATGCTAACCCTCACTACTTGAACCGGATAATACCGGCGTAAGGAAGCAGTTTTATGTATAGCAGGCCAGTTGATCCGGTCAATCCGGTCCGGCAGTTTTTTACCGTCTGCCAAATACTTAAAACGCCACCACTCCCCTCCGAAGCAATTACTAAGGAGGATTTTTTATGTCTAAAACCACATCAAAAACACGTATCCTGGTAGAAGGAGCCATGCTGATTGCCTTAGCAACCGTCCTTTCCTACCTCAAGATCATGGAAATGCCCTTCGGCGGCTCCATCACACTGGAAATGTTACCCTTAGTCATCATGGGACTGCGTCACGGCCCGAAATGGGGTTGCCTTACCGGCTTTGTACACGGTCTTTTGCAGATGATCATCGGTTTTTCCAACGTTATGTACTGCCCGACACTGATTTCACAGATTGGCTGCATCCTGTTGGATTACCTGTTGGCTTTCTCTGTACTTGGTCTTGCACCGGTCTTTGCATCACTCGTGAAAAACAACAAAAAAGTCGGCTATATTCTTGGCTCTGTCTGTGTATGTGTTTTAAGATTCCTGTGCAGCTTCCTTTCCGGATGGCTTCTCTGGGCTGAATACACTCCCGACGGCATGACACCGGCTTACTACAGCCTTGTATACAACGGTGCTTACATGCTGCCCGATACCATTATTCTGGCTGTTGTAGTTGGCATTCTTTCTTATGCCGCACCCAAGATTTTCTGGACAGAAGAATAAGTAGGTTTTTGCCCCCTTTTATGATAAAATATAGGTAATTTCAATTTTGTGCCTATATACCTATAAAAGGGGGTTTTACTATGATATCAATAAGCTTATGCATGATCGTTAAAAATGAAGAGCAGGTCTTATCCAGATGTCTGGATTCTATTGCGGATCTGATGGACGAGATCATCATTGTTGATACCGGCTCCACAGACCGTACCAAAGAAATTGCAGCCCGCTACACCGATAGGATCTATGATTTTACATGGACCGGCAATTTCAGTGATGCCCGCAATTTTTCTTTTTCCAAGGCTACCAAGGACTACATATACTGTGCCGATGCCGATGAAGTCCTCGACGATGAAAACCATGCCAAATTTTTAATGCTGAAAAAAGGGCTTATCCCTGAAATCGATATTGTCCAGATGTATTATGACAATCAGCTGTCCTATAATACAATTTACAATTATGACAGGGAGCTGCGTCCCAAGCTTTACCGCAGGGTCAGACACTTCACCTGGGAAAATGCCATCCACGAAGCTGTCCGTCTGGATCCGTTGATCTATGACAGTGATATTGTCATCACGCACCGTCCGACCAGCAATCACAAAGGCCGTGACCTTGCCGCCTTCCGGAAAATGTGCCGTGACAATATCCGCCTGAATAAAAAGCTTCACAATCTGTATGCCAAGGAGCTGATGATCGCCGGTGAGGATCAGGATTTTCTGGATGCTTACCAGACATTCGCACAGTCCGTGGTCGATCCGCAAAGATCCGCAGATGAAATTTTAGAGGCCTGCTGTATCTGCACCAAAGCAAACCTGATCTCCAAAAATTATCTGGAATTTTTCAAATATACGACAAGAGCCATGGCAATCGGCGGCTGCAGTGAGATCTGCTGCCAGCTCGCAGACTATTATCAGAATGCAGAGCACAATGAAGAGGAAGCAGCTTTGTGGTACTACAACGCCGCATTTGAAACAGAAAGCGTCCTCAATTTACAGTGCCATACTAAAATTCCGCTTTCGGCGCTGGCAGATATCAGTGCTAAAAACGGAGATTTTGAGGAAGCCGAGCATTACCGGCAGTTATTGGCAAGTGATGATTCAGGTAAATGATAGGGCTGACAGTATGGTGATTGAAATCTGTTAAATAGAATAGTGAGATTTTAAAATGGATAGTTCATAGTGAACTATCCATTTCAGAATCCGGAAAATCGAGATCTCTGCCCATTTGAAATTACTACTTTTCAGCGATTAGATTGTTTTATCGAATGATATTTATGTTTCTCTTCATACATTTTTTCATCCATACGCATCAGAAAGCTTTCTGCATTGTCATCTTCTCCAAATTCTGTACACCCCATAGAAACACTTAATGTGAATGGCTCGTCTTCACACTTGTTGAATTTATCAAGATTATTATTTATCTCATTCATTGTAGATAAAACACACTTGGCATCAACATCTGACAACAATACAATAAATTCATCACCTGCGTACCGAATAGCCATTCCTTCATCCGGTACAGATTTGAACAATATATCTCCCATCATGCAGATTGCATGGTCTCCCATACTATGCCCCAAATTATCGTTTATGTATTTAAAATCATTTATATCCATCATGATTCCATGCAATGGTCTTCGGTTCGTATTTTTAATTTCTGCAAATACTAAATTCAAATATCTACGATTGTACAGTCCAGATAGTTCATCCATATACAAATTTTTTGCATATGACTGCATTTGTACAAATGTCAATGCTACCGCTACTAACACCCATGACGTTGTTATTCCGTAACAAAAAAACTGTATAACCACTCCTGCAATACAAGGACCAACAAAAAACAGCACCGGAAAAAATTCCAGATTAATCCCCTGCTTTTTTGAATAATATACCAGATACACACTATAAGCAAAATATATCATAAGGGTAATATATCCAATAATCGAACCTGCTTGTCTCTGATAAACATTGTTTTCTGATATTTTGAACAAGAGCCCTGTACCAAAAAGATTATATATAACAGCTATAACTTCAACAATCCAGGGAATCATTACAACTCCCGCTCTACGCAATGCCCTTTTATAGTTCCGATAAATGCGTAGTTCTACATACAAACACCACATCAATCCTATACTCACCGTTTCAATAAAACATAAGCTGTTAAATATATAATTGATCTGCCGTCCACCAATTAAATCCTTTCCATCCACCATAAAAGTAATTGTCTCAGACAAGGCTCCTAACAAATTTACTATAACCATTGTGTCATATATCTTATCTTCCATATGAAGAATTTCTCTATTCTTTTGTCTACAAATCAAAAGAAAACACATCATCAATATGGCGATTCCATTTGCTACCAATATTTCTTCTATATTTATCATACTTTATTTCTCCTACCAAACGGCAACTCTTTTTTGCCTCATCCCAAAATTCCAGTTTATACACCAACTGTCCGTTCTCTCCACAAGCTGATAAAATTTTTTACTAATGCTTTGTTACGCATAAAGTAGCAAAATGACCACGCTTTGTCAACTGACATTTTGCTAAGGCATCTCAGACAAATACTGGCATTTAAGCCGCATATCCGTTGACTTCCTAGCTCCACTGCTGCTGATACCTGACACATTATTCATTCTCTCGCGGACTTTTTTTGCAAAAACATATTCTCTTGCGGACTTTTTAAAAAATAGGACTTTTGCAATATTTAATTTATTTAGCTTGTAAACTTTGAATTTATGTTTAGCATTCACGCAAAATCATTCATAAATGTCTTTCGGCTGATAGTTAAATAAGTTCCACCACTTCCGAAAAATGGAAGGAATAAATATATACCCCGGCGACCTCTTTGCCCGTGATCCGTTCCAAAGCCTCTTTATAATAATCCAGCTGAAGCTTATATCTTCTCACAAGCTCCTCTTTTTCACTGACACGATCTGTTTTGTAATCCATCAGATAAATCCTGCCATCCTCTTCATAATAGGCATCTATGATACCCTGAATCAACATCGTCTCTTCTTCCGGGAATTTTTCATTTACACGTTTTGCCGGTATTTCCATGACAAATGGCTGTTCTTTAAATAGCAGATGTTTTTCATCAGCCTCCATCATTTTTTTTGCAAGCAGGCTTTCAAAAAAAGCAATGATTTTGCGTTCGTCCAATAGTTTTAGATCGCGCTCCGGCATTAATTTTTCCGAAAGTATGCGTTTTTTCTGTTTTATTAAATTATATTTTAATTTTTCAGTAAATATATCTGTATAATCTCTATGTGTATAATCTTTTTCCTTCTCACAGGCGTCATCATTCCGGTACTCTGCCGCAAGTTCTGCAAAATCCAGAAGCTCCATAAAACGGTGATATGCACTACCACGGGTGGATCCTGCCACCTTTGTTTCTTCCTTCATAAACTCAGGGATAACCTGTTTTTCCTGCTCTGTATCGAAAATAACCTCAGTCTGTTCATCCTCATGCAGAGCAGCATGCTTGAGCTCGGATACACTGGTCTTGTTGTACAGACCCTCCAGCTCTTTATGCGGATATTCATAGGCAGTTTTTTCCATAAGCGCCGCACTTCTGTCATCCGGCACAGCCTGTATCATCTGTAAAAAGGCATCCTTTTTCAGCCGCTCCCGGATTGTCTCATCTGCCCGGTTAAGCATCAGCTCATCTTCATGTACCACAAAGACATCAAAAAGCTTCTCATCCTTTTTTACCGCCATCACGTAAAATAACAGCTTCAAATAGCTGGTACTCTCTAAGATCAGCTGTCCGTCTACCATCTCATTTCCGACAATCTGCTCACATTTTTCAAATGCATCCTGATAATCTGAAACGGTACCTGTCAGAATACATTTTTCCTTTGCACGGGTCAATGCCACATAAAGTACACGAAGCTCCTCACCCATACTGTCTACAAGCTGCTGTCTGGCAATCCACTGCTGCTTGATAGTCGTTCTGCGGAATTTTTCATGATAATTGCGGTACTCAAGGCCAATTCCCAGATCTGTATGTAAGAGCAGTGAGCCGTTGATATCCCGGCGGTTAAATCTTTTGGCAAGCCCGGATACAAAGCAGACCGGAAATTCCAGACCCTTGCTCTTGTGGATTGTCATGATACGGACTGTATTGATGCATTCCTCGCTGCCGCTTCCATAGTCAATTTCATATTTTTCCAGCTGCTTCATATACTGCAAAAATCCAAACAGTCCATGCATACGGCTCTGTTCATAGGTTTTTGCCTGTGAAAGAAGCATTTCCACTGTTTCACGCCTGCTGCCACCGGCCGGAAGCGCAGAAACATATTCCAGATAACGATGTCTGCGTAACAACTGATATAGAAAATCATGCACGGATTCCGTTTTCGAAAGCAGCCTCATTTCATCCAGTTCTTCCAGAAAAGCAGTTGTTTTGCCATTTTCATAAAGCTTCAGCTTCTCATAATAAGACAGCTTCGTTCCGTCATCAGACGAGATCAGGGAAATCTCGGAAAGCTCATCATCCGTAAAACCAAATAACGGTGATTTCAAGACTGCCGCAAGCGGAATATCCCGGAACGGATTTACACAGACCTCCATATATTGCAGCAAAATCCGGATTTCCAAAGCAGAGAAATATCCGGTCTTACTCGGTATTGTGACAGGAATGCCTTCTTTTTTTAACACCTCTTCCAGCTTGTTTTCCAGACTTCCGATAGATCTGGTCAATATGACAATATCGTCATATCTCATATCACGAAGCTGCCCGGTTGCTTTATCCGTCACCTTTGTCTCCCGCATCAGTCGTTTGATCCTGTGTGCGATCAGATATGCTTCTCCTTCAGAAGATGACAGTTCTGTCGTTTCACCGTTTTCATCTTTTTTTTCATATAACAGAAGCTCCGGTGTATAATCACCGCTTTCATCTTCTGTATAATCAGCCCCCGGATACAGCGCTGCCGCATCATCATAGACAATCCCGCCCACATCCGGATGCATAAGGGGGTAAAATACATCATTTACCAGCTTTAAAACCGAACTGCGGCTACGGAAATTCTGCTTTAGTTCAATCCTTTCACAGGTATTTTCCGCTTCTTTTCCATAGCGGTTGTATTTTTCCATAAAAATTTCCGGACGCGCCATTCGGAAACGATAGATACTCTGTTTCATATCTCCAACCATAAAACGATTGGGCGAAGCATCATACTCTCTTGATATCGTCGACAACAACAGTTCCTGAACATCATTACTATCCTGATATTCATCGATCATCACGGCTTCAAAATGCTTTTGATACCACAGTGCGGTCTGTGTCGGTCCGCCATCTGCATCAACCAGGATCTGAAGGGCAAAATGCTCCATATCCGAAAAATCAATAACATTTTCCCTGCGCTTATCGGCTGCAAACTGCTCCATAAAGGAAAGCGTGAGCTTCAAAAGCGGGCGCAGTAAGGCACCGGCATGATTCATATCCTCGAAAAGTGCAGCTGCCGGTTCATAAAAGAACTGTTCTTTCATTTTTTTGATACGGTCCTTGACAAGACTTCTGATTGCCTGCACCCTGGCCTTTACCTGTTCATCACAGGAGTCTTTTTTAGCCGCCGGCAGACGTTTAAATTCCATGTTTTGCAGTTCCCGGAACATCGCATCATATCCGGTACAGGACAATATCCGGTTCAATGTCTCCCTCTCACCGTTTAATACCTCTCCGTATACCTCCGGACCTTCCCCCTCCGTACACAGGAAAAGGATTTGATCGTAGTTGCCTATATAGCCCCGGATCTCAGAATGTGCCTCGGAAAGCAGAGCCTGCATAAAACCGGTCTGACAAAAATCATCCACATCCGCAATTTCATAATCCTCCATGGTCTCTTTCAGCCATTTTTCCGGATAAGGCTTGCTCATGACAAAGGAGAAAATCTGATATACCATATCTTCGATCGGAAAATCCCTGCCCTTTACGGAAAAAGCATTGGTCAGGTTGATAAACTCAGGCTCTTTTTCCATGTAGGCCTTCTCCATCGTCTTTTCCATTGCCTTTTTCTGCATCCACTTCATCTTGCCCGGATCCAATACGGAAAATCCCGGATCCAGCGATATATCCTGAAAATGGTTCATCAGAATATAATGACAGAAGCTGTCAATCGTCGTGATCATCGCATGATTGATCAAAACAGACTGCCTCTTTAGCAGCTCGTCATCCGGATTTTCTTCCAGTCTTTTTAAAATAGTCCGATGGATTCGTTCCCTCATTTCAGCGGCTGCCGCATTGGTAAAGGTCACGACTAAGAGCCTGTCAATATCGACAGGCTTTTCACGGTCTGTGATCAGTCCGAGAATCCGCTCTACCAAAACGGCTGTTTTTCCGGATCCTGCAGCTGCAGATACCAGTACATTATGATTTCTGGCCGTTATGACCTTCTTTTGATCCGTCGTAAACTCCATGTTCGGACAACTCCTTTTTCATCTGCTCATAGACTGCATCCTGCTTTAATTCCATATCACGCTCCTTAAAGCCGGGCAGCTTCTTTTCAAATCCGCAGATGCTTCTGTATGCACAATACCGGCAGGTCGTCTGCTCTGCCTGCTCTTTGATCGGGCTGATGCAGATATCACCCTCCCGTATGCTTTGTGCGATCTGTTTTACTTTATAATCCGCATATTTTTCTATCAGTTCAAACTGTACCTTACCTGCAGTCTGTGAAGTACCGGACAATTCACCGTTTTTCTTGTATTTGACAGGAACTGCCAGTGATTCTGCGCCCTGCGTCCGGTCCAGGTGCTCCAGTACCGCATCATCCTCAAGGATCAGTCCATTGACGCGCAGCTGCTTGCGGATAGCCTGCATCCGCTCCTCGGGATTGTCTAAAGAAAGGCTCTCCGGCATCGGATCCGCAATTTCATAATAGAAGCAGGCGGATGGCACGATCGTTTTATCCGGATATTCCTTTTTTTGTGCCGTCACGGCTGCATTCAGATAAACAGCCAGCTGCAGATCCAGACCATAATACAGGCGTGAAATATCAAAGGTATGACTCCCGGACTTGTAATCAAGCACTTTCACATAGCGCGTATCTCCATCCTCTGCAATATCCAGACGGTCGATCTTGCCATACAGGGAAGGATTGGCAAGATAACGAAACGAAAGCTCGTAGCATGCCGGGCGAAAATCACCCTGCATAAGCTGATAGGAAAGGCTGTCAAGAGTCGTCTTTAACATCTCCTTAGCCCGTTCCTTTAAAGCCTCATTGCGTGCCGTATCAAAAAGAACCCGGTTGCGGTATTCGGTTGCAAAATGCTCTACCGTATCCTCCACAAAGCTTTCCGCCGTTTCCTTGGAATAGCTTGTCCAGTCCTCACCCTTTACCGTAAGATAATTTCCAAACTGATACAACGCCTCGTGATACAGATTGCCAAGATCCGTGATATCAAATTCATAATGCTCCTCATCCGAAAGCTGCAATCCATACTTTAAAAAATGGGCATACGCGCAGGCGCTGAACTGTTCAAGTCTGCTGACGCTGGTATGAAGATTATCCCCAAACAGCGCCTTTGCAATATATGCCGAAAGCCTGCGGTCCCGGTATTCAAAAAAGGCCGCATCCAAAATTCCCGCAAAATCCCGCTCTCTGCAGAATATATGACCAAGTGACAATAAATAATCCCATTTGCCGCTGTCCTCAAGGATTGTTCCGGCAACATATTCGCGCAACAGTCTTGTTAACAGCTTCAGTCCGCATTCCCTGCTTTCGATCATATAAAGAAGCGTATCCTCGGTGATCATCCGGATTTCCAGATCCGTATACAGCTTTTCGACTGTGTGGATCAGATAGGACGGTCTCAATAAATCTCCAGCCTCATCCACCTCGGCATAGGAAAGGATCAGCTGTTCTGACGGCTGTGTCATATTCATATACAGGTACAGACGCTCCTCAAAGCTCTTCTGTCTCGGCGTCGGTGCCAGGGTGACACCAAGATCAGAAAGAAATTCCCGTTCCAGATCCGATAAAATACCACCCGAAGCACCATGTCCGGGTATAATGCCATCGTTGACACCTACAATAAACAATACCTTGACCGGCTTTAACCTTGTACGCTCTAAATCTCCGGCAATGACCTGATCCTCACTCTGCGGAATACTTCCGACCTTCAGCTCTGCAAAACCCGCCTTTAAGATTTCTCCATATTCATCTAACGGCATCGGCTCTTTTAACAATTCATAAATCTGATCAAACAGCGCAATGACAGCCGCATATACCTGTTCATATTCTTTTGCCTTTGCGGGCATATTTTTTTCTTTAAAATCTTCCGCCTGCTTTTTCAATTTGACTTCCAGAGAAAGATTGACACAAATGTCATATAATTTTCTGGTATAATTCCCGGTATTTTTTTCATCATCTTCCATAAAAAGCAAGGGTGTCAGGCATTTTATCAATACTTCACGTACAAGCTCGTGTACCGGTAATCCTGCTGTTCTTTTACCAGCGCTTTGTTCGTCTTCACACTCTGTGCTGCCATCCACATCGCTCTGAAAATCCTGCTGATCGGGCATCCCGGACATTGTTATGGCTTCAAACGGCTCCAGATATCGTTTCCTTCCACGGATACCGTGACTGACAATATACATTTCAAAGCAGTCGATCTGTTCCTCCGTAAGATCCAGATAACCGGTACGAAGCAGCTCCATCACGGATTCATATGAAAAATCTGAGGTGATCACCTTGACAACTCCAAGCAAAAATACCATCAGAGGATGAAACAACAGACTCCTGTTCTGGTCCAGAAACAGCGGTATCTCCTGCTCTGCAAAGCTTTCCCGCATGATCTGCCCATATGTATTCAGATCACCCGTTATAACCGCAAAATCACGGTAACAATAGCCTTTTTCACGGATCAGCCGGCGAATGGTAAGGCAGACCCAGTCAGCCTCTGCCTTGGGGCTTAAACAATGATTGATCACGACCTCATCCTTGCATGCTGTCGGCATACTGACACGGTCCCTGAACAGATTCTGCTCCAGATGCGACAGTCCGGTATGGTTCTGAAAACGCACTGCCGGTCTTTTTGTAAGCACAATATCTTCATCACGCTTTATCATACTGCGTTCAGCCAGAGCACACAGACGCTGGTAGGCCTTGGCGGTCAGATAGTACATGCTCTGTGAAATATCTTTTCTGGTCAGATCATCTTTTTTATCCGCAAGCAGGGTAACGATCACCTGACTGCAAAGCTGCATCAGCTCCTGTAAAAGACGCTCCTGTATGGGTGTAAAACCGGTAAACCCATCAAATACCACGACACTGTCACGTATCAGGCGTGAACGGTGTAAATTGGATGTCAGAAGGTCCATGCTTTCCTCAGTTGTAATATATTTATCAGCAATGTATTTTTTATAGCCACGATATAAAATCTGCAGGTCCGTAAGCTTGGCACTCAGATTGCCCTTTTCCTTCGTCTGCTCGCAAAATGCACTCAGATCATCCGGCGAAACACCATACTGCGCAAATTCAGAGATCATGGATTTAACCTGCGCGATATAGCCGATTTTTCTCATATTGGCTCCAACGACCGACAGTTTTTTCTCGCAGTCAGCGGCCACCTTGCGAAGAATCAGGTTTTTACCGGTATCATCAAGCTTTGGCAGACTTTCCAGGCCCAGCTCCTCAAATATCCGGTGGCTTAAGCGTCCGAAGCTCAACACCTCGACATTCAGGATACCTCCGTGCTCTGATAAACGGCACAGCACCTTTTGCGTCTGCATCGTAAACTGGTCCGGTACAATCACAAAAAAGCGTCTGAAAGGCTCTTCTTTCGCACGCTTTAAAATTTCCTGATATACAGTTGTACTCTTTCCGGTGCCGGAAGCACCAATATAAAACTGCAGTGACATAATTGCTTTGATCAATCCTTACATAATCTGTGGCATAAAATCTTCGGTGTCTGCACAAAAAATACCTCCGCACACCGCTACAATTTTTTTCATGACAGCCTCGCTTTTTGCAAATTCAATGGTCGGCACGGTAACAAAAAACAGTGTCTTTACCTTGTGCTCCTGCAAAAACCGGTTACTATAGTCATCCTTAAGATCCGGATCGCATTCTTCCAGATCCATAGAGGCTTTTTCCTCTATCTCAACCTCAAGGACGCCGGCCTCTTTCCAGATTTCAATGCCGTATGCTTCTGAATCCAATGCATTTTTGATGTCTTCCACATCGATTGCACGGTCTGCCATATAATACCAGTGACGTGGGAAGGAAACCTGTGGAGCAGTTTTTTTATTTTTATATTTTGCCATGATTTGTGTACATCCTTTCAGCGGAGCAGATGAAAAAATAAAGCCCTCTCGCACCAAGAAGGCCTCTGCTTTTCATAAATTTGGTAGCTACCATATATAATAATAATGATATATTTATTTGGATTTATCAAGTGTTTTTACAATGAAATAATTTTCAAAACTGCCTTTCTTTCCAAATATCCTTACCATTCTGAAAAGCTTTAAGCTTCATTCTTTTTCGTTCATAGAGTTCTTGCAGTTTTGGTATCCGAATATGCCGCTCCAAAAGATCCTTTTTATATATTGAAAAATCCATCTCTGCTTTATTTATATCGACAATGTTCCTGTCTTTTACATAGCTTAATAATTTTATTTCCTTCCGGATAAAAGAGTGTGTGTTGATCTCATCCAGATGCACCTTATCCAATTGTTCATACGGAATATTATAAAACATGGAATTTCCCGAATCATATATTGGTGCCATTCCCAAAATCTCCAATGTATCCGGATCTCTAATGATCGAAATATTATTCATGTGCCTGTCCGTATTCGAGAGTAAATAATCTGTCATAATTTCATAATCCATAAAATAATCAAATTCTTCTTCTTTCACACCAAGTGAAAGACAGACTCTTTTTAATGGATAATAATACGATTCATTTTGTCTTATTTTGATTGACTGCAGCAACTCCCATGCGCTTATGATTTCTTTATTTTCTGAGCAAAAATCATATGACAGACATCCCAGCCCCTCAATACCGCCTTGAACCGTGATCATGATTTCCTGATAAGCCGTAAAATTTGAAAAATCCTGTTTTTTATGCAACTCGGTCGCAAATAACTCATTTATGCTTTGCTGGTAGGACTCTCCATAATTTCCTTTTATCATATATCTTTTGCCGGAAGCATCAATACACCACTTTTTCTGCAATTCCCCCTGAGACGCAGCGCAATTAAATTGCGTTTTGTTTCTCAAATCAACAACCTGATCCTGATTGATTGTCAGCTCCCCAAAGGTATCAACAAAATCATTTGTAAATAAATTTACATCAGCCCATGTCAGGCCCTCTCCACGCGGCTGAATCCAATAACAGTCCGACAGACTTAATGCCAGATTATCAATTAAAGCACTATTTGTAGATTCATATCCGAGCCGTTGGAGCGCACTTTTCGCTCCATTTCTGGTTTTAGGAATGGCTCTGTCCTTCCACCAGTCATGAAATTTCACATCATTCATTTGTGCCCCAATCGGAAAATGTTCCAGAGCCGAAAGGTTTCTCTTATAATTTCCCAACCTGCCATCACCGGATAATTCCATCAGACACACCGGAATATCCTTATGCATGAGGTAATATTCTTCTACTCTTTTTTTTGCCATAACCTACCCCCACAGAATATCTTCCTGTTTGTCCAGTCTGCAATCCCGCGTGAATTTTTCCACTGCATCATAGTAACTTTCAAACAAAGAGTTGGCATATATTACCAGATTTTGTTCTTTTACACCATCAATTTTTTCTTTAATATCAATTCTGGTGCCTTTCATATCTACAATCGTCCGGCTAACTTCATCGTAGTAGTATGTGCCATTTATAGATTCTATTTTTCGCATTGAACTATTCTTCATTGGTATCTTTTCAGCAATCAGCTTCAAAATATATGGTGCGGGAGTACTTTCTCCGTATTCCCACCTTCGCAATGTTCCTACGGGGATTCCAAAACTATCTGCAAATTCCTTTTGTGTTTGTCCTGTCAGTCCTCTCAATTCTTTTATATTCATGAAAACCACTCTCCAAATAATCAAATTGGGTGCTTTTTATTTAAAAATACCCGATATGAGTATTTTTGTCAATATACTTGCTTTTATTCATCTATAACAAAAAAAGGATGCAGCCTCATTTCTGAAGCCACATCCCTTATTTGGTAATCTAATGCGGACTATACTGCATCATAAGAAACATCCTGCATATCAATGCGGTACATGTTTTTTCGATTGATAGCACCGATTTCCTCTAACAGATTGATCATGCGATACACAGTTGCTATGCCAATGGAATCATCTTCATTTGCCGCTTTATAATAAATCTCCTTGCAGCTGGCACATTCTTCTTCCAATATAATGTCTAAAAGGATTTTCCTCTGTTTTGTCATACGGCATCCGTTTTCTTTCAACCGTTTCACAACTTTTTCTTTTTGAGATTGTGTTTTCTGAATTTCTCCTGCCATATCTCATATTCCTTTCACACTTATTTTGTTTTTTTACTGCCGCATCCATTGTATTTTGTACAGGTTCCGGCAGACGGACAACCAATGCATCTGATTCCCTTTTTTTTCTCTTTTTTGATATATAGGATAGCTGCACCTACAATAATCAGTAAAATTATTACAATGATCAGATTTGCCATAATTATCCCTCTAAACTTTCTCTTCTATGATACTGTAAATCGCCGGATTTCCGGATCCTTAAACTGCTGAACTGTTCAATTCATATTTAGCTTCAAACTGCTTGTTGGTTCTGCGGATCAGGAAAGCGATAATTGCAGCGAATACAAGCACTGCGATTAAGCCGGGAACAAAACCTGCCCCAAGTTTGCCGGTTGTAATCAGTGTACCTGCCTGATATACAAGGAATGCTACGGTATAACCGGTTGCAAGCTGTAAGCAGATGGCGCCCCACAACCATTTTTTACTCTGCATTTCTGAGTTCATGGCACCAAGAGCTGCGAAGCAGGGAGGTGTATAAAGGTTGAACATCAGATAAGCAAGTGCTGCTACTTTTGTAAGAGCCATTGCCTGGGCAACTACGTTACCATCACCTACAAGTGCAAGTTCATCTGTATCAATGAAAGCACTCAGACCATAACATACTGCCAATGTACCAACAACGTTTTCTTTTGCGATAAAGCCTGTAACTGCTGCTGCAGCAAGCTGCCATGCAACGATACCTGTGATCGGAACTAACAGATATGCAATGGGAGATGCGATGGATGCAAGGATAGAAGTATTTTCCATTCCTTCTTCAACCACCTGCATCTGCCAGTTGAAGGACTGCATGATCTGTACTACTGTGTTACATACAAGGATGATAGTTCCTGCTTTGATAATGTAAGCTTTACCACGCTCTAACATAGAGAAGATTGCTCTCTTTAAGCTCGGAACCTTATATTCCGGAAGCTCGATGATAAAGAATGATTTTCTGAATTTATATCCGGTAACTGCATTTACAAGTAATGCACCAAGTAAAATCAGGATAATACCTACGAAATACATCAAAGGTCCAACCCATGTTGAGTCAGAGAAGAAAGCACCAACAAATAATGCAATAACAGGAAGCTTGGCTCCGCAAGGCATGAATGTTGTCAACATAGCTGTTGCTCTACGCTCTCTTTCATTACGGATGGTACGGCATGCCATGATACCGGGGATACCGCATCCGGTACCGATGATCATCGGGATAACGGATTTACCGGAAAGACCTACACGTTTGAAGATCGGGTCAAGTACAACCGTTGCTCTTGCCATATAACCACAGTCTTCCAAAAGAGCAATTAAGAAGTACATTACCATTACCAGAGGAAGGAAACCAACAACGGCACCAACACCACCGATAATACCATCTACCAACAATGACTGCAAGAAAGGATTTGCATTTACCACAAGTCCCGCAACATATTCCTGGAATGTCTCGATCCAGCCTGTCAGCCAGTCAGCGATCCATGTTCCGACTGTAGACTGTGAAATATAGAATACACCATACATGATAATGGCAAAGATCGGAATACCAAGCCAGGGGTTGGTAAGAACTGCATCGATCTTATCCTGTCCGTTCTTTTCTTTGGTAAGAACTTTACGTTTCTCAACTGCTGCAACAATCGTCTTTACAAAGTCAAAACGTTTTCTGTCTTCTGCTTCAACAGCTTCTTTATTATGTAAGTCAATTTCTGCCTGTACATAAGGAGCCTTCTGTCCTGCTCCCTCCAGATCTGCAGCTGCAGCAACAACCTCTTTTAATCCAACGTGACCGGCAGATGTGGAAATTGTCTTGATAACCGGGCATCCGAGCTTTTCAGATAAAAGCTCAACATTGATCTCGGTATCCTTCTTTTCGTTGATATCACTCTTATTAAGAGCTACAACAACCGGAACACCGAGCTCTAAAAGCTGTGTTGTAAAGAACAGGCTTCGGCTTAAGTTGGTAGCATCCACAATGTTGATGATTGCATCCGGGTTTTCATGTTTTACATAAGAGCTTGTAATACTTTCCTCAGATGTAAACGGAGACATGGAATAAGCACCGGGTAAGTCAACCGCAATGATTTCCTTTTCTCCGTCATAATATGCCTTTTTAATCGGGCTTTCTTTTCTCTCGACAGTAACACCCGCCCAGTTGCCGATCTTTTCGTTTCTACCTGTCAGGGCATTATACATGGTGGTCTTTCCACTGTTGGGGTTACCTGTTAATGCGATTCTCATCACGCATCCTCCTTTTTCCTCATTTTCTCCTCATTTAACTATCCGGCCTGTATATCTTTGCAAAATTCATTGTCATGCTTTGATCAAACCTGCCGTCCAGTCATCAATGACTACTTAAAATTAGTTTCCCCTAACTTTAAGGGTAAAAAAAATAAAAAAACTTATATGATATAAGGATTTTCGGGGAACGCTACATCGCTGCGGCTTTTCCCCCTTGATCCAGGTATCCTTTTTAAATTGAAATGGCTCTTGCCAAATCAGTATCTATATTGTATCGAGCATCCTTGATGGAAACAACGCAACCACCCTTAATATGGGAAATAACCGTAATCGGTTCCCCACTGTAGCACCCCAGCGAAAACAGAAATGCTTCCAGATCATCATCCTCAGTTACAATGTCTTTTACAATATATTCTTCTCCGATGTTTGCATCTGCCAAAGTCATAATCGATCACCTTTCCGATACATATATGCAAATAATATGTCGTTTTATGCATCTATCATTTGTTAGCTCTTTCAAACTATTATGAGTTTAATGCAACTAACTCCCTCTTGTCAATACTTTTTATCAAAAATGCATCCAATTTTTGTTTTATTTAAAATACATTTGAAAATACATCAGCCAAGTGCCACATCCAACACCATCATCAGGCTGAAACCAACCGCAAACATGACGGTTCCGATGTTGGAATGTGTCCCCTCTGACATTTCCGGAATCAGTTCTTCCACTACTACATAGAGCATGGCTCCGGCTGCAAAGCTTAAAAAATACGGTATTCCCGGGACTAAAAGCTCTGCAGCAAGAATGGTCACAATTGCACCGATCGGCTCCACAACTCCGGAAAGCACGCCCAGCACAAAAGACTTCGTCCTCGAAACACCTTCTGCACGAAGCGGCATGGAGATGATCGCGCCCTCCGGAAAGTTCTGGATTGCAATTCCGATCGCAAGCACTAAAGCTCCGGTCATCGTAATGCCCTGATTGCCCGTCAGATAACCGGCATAGACAACGCCGACCGCCATTCCTTCCGGAATATTGTGCAGAGCCACTGCCAAAACAAGCATGGTGGTCCGTTGCAGCTTTGTTCTGGGTCCTTCTGCCTCACTGCTTCCTCTGTGCAGATGCGGTATCATATGATCCAGTAAAAGCAGGAATAATATGCCAATCCAGAAACCGACAAAGGGAGGTATAAAGGATAATCTTCCCATTCCCGCTGACTGCTCTAAGGCAGGAATGATCAGACTCCAGATTGATGCCGCTGTCATGACACCTGCGGCAAAGCCGGTTAATATTCTCTGCAGCATGTCGCTCATGGTATTTTTCATAAAAAACACACAGGCCGCGCCAAGGGTCGTACCAAGAAAAGGAATCGCAATTCCATAAAACACTTCCATATTTTGTCCTCCCGGTGTATCCGATGTCATTTCCCATTCCGGCACAGCATTCTATTCCACGTTTTTCAGCGCTTCATCCATCGGAATCTTTTTGATCCGATTAAAGTCAACGGCCGCAACAACCAGATAACCGATCAGCACAAATACAAACATCTTGATATATCCGGCCGGCTCCATATAAAAAGCAAGATAACCGTTGAACCGGGCCATCATATTTTTCCATATTGCAATCATCATAGCCGAGCCGATTGCAACACTGACCGCATCCGCAATGACAACCATAATTGTTGTGGATAACAGATATAAGCTTGCAATCTCTTTGTTTTCGTAGCCTAAAATTTTCGTCATGGAAATGGCATTTTCATTTTTTTCTATAATAATTTTTGTCAAAAGATAAATCAATACCGCAGATAACAGAATACATAAAATTTGGTAATAATTCATATAGTCACCCATGGAATGATCCAGCTGGTCACACATCTTGGTAATATCGCGTTTCGTGATCACCGTAGCCACATCATCTTCATCAAGATCTGTTATTTCCGTATTGGATAAAAATCCTGTAAATTCATTTTCCTTTAAGTCAAACGTCTTACTGTAATTTTCGATCGGCATAAATACAGCAATGCTCTGGCAGGAATCGTAAACACCTGAAACCGTAAACTCGTATTGTTTATTTTCATATTTTTCATCCAGAGTGATGGTATCTCCTGTTTTTAAATCATATTTATCTGCAAAAGTCTCAGAAACGCAGACTTCTTTCCCGTTTAATGACGACAGCTCCGGAATCCTGATATGATCACTGTCATCAGAAACACCATAAACCGATACTTCCTCTGTAAATCCGTTTGTGGTTCTTTGAAGCGAACGCATATTGAATTTTTCCGCATCGTCATTGTCTGTTGTGATCACATTGCCATCTTCGTCTTCATAATCCCGCAGTATGTACTGATACTTTGCAAACATCATATCAGCCGCATTATCCTGGTAATACTTAAGGGTCGAAGGCATACCGACAGCCATTGCCAGCATGATCATGATAAACAAAATACCTGCAAGCAGAATGATGTAATTGGGAATATTCTGGAATATGATACGCAGTCTGAATCTGCCAAAAAACTTCCACGCCGGTAACCGCATGGTTTTTTTGCGTTTGTTCTTTTTCAGATCATGGCGCAAAAACTGCAGAGGCGTATGTTGCATCATTCTGGTGATGACAAAAAGATTGACAATGAACATCAGCACAACCGGTATAACTGTTGTCCTGACAAAAGCATCGGCATTCCAGATTGTATGATACTCCGGCAGGCTGTAGCTGTTATAATACATGCCGATAACCACGTTTTTAAAAACAGTATATCCGAGTATATTGCCAATCAGCGCTGATATTAACGTGACAGCAAGCGGCACCAGAAGATAATGTCCGGTCATCTCCGCTCTGGTGTACCCGGAAGCCCTCAGGGTTCCGATCGCTGATGATTCTTTTGTAATGGTATTGCTGATTGTAACGGCAAAAATAAAAGCAATAATGACAATCAGAACATTCAGGATAACGCCTCCCATTGCTTCATCCGAACCCATATCCTCGGTGGCAAATGTAATTGCCGGATTCGCATAGGCCGGAATATAATCAGTCAGTTCGCGGTCAAACACAACACTCTGGGTGATCAACGCTCTCATGAAGTTATCAGAAAATGTTTTTTCCTCTTTTTCATCTGCATAGGAATCCTCATATCTCCATGCATATACATAATGCACTGTCTTATCCAGTCTGTCAAAGCCTTCATCTGTCACCATGGCCACATCAAATTTTAAGGCATCAAACATCAGATCCGTACTTTTTTCATGCAGCGTGTAATAATTGGCATACGAAATCAGACCGACGATTTCAAATTCCCTGCCGCTGACTTTGATGGTATCGCCGACCTTTGCACCTACATTATCTGCATGCATACGGTCAATCGCGATTTCCCGGTCTGTCCCGGGAAGCCTTCCTTCTAATACGTCCGCAAGATTGATGTCATCTGTTTTTTTGTATACACGAATGGTTCCGTCCACAGTATCATCCGCATTATAATCCTCATCCTCGTTGCGGTAGAAATTTTCATATACGTTTACTTTTACTGCTTTAAAATCAGGATCATCCAGTTCATATTTTTCTTCAGCATCCTTGTATTCGTCTTTTATTTCTTTTTCAACCTTCTCCCACGCCTCATCATAGGCATCGGAATACAGATCATCATAGTCCGGCACACTTGTGACATCCACGCCTTCGGGAAGCTGTTTAGCAAGCCCGGCATCAAATTCTTTTTTGAATTTTTTATCGAATTCTTTTTTTGCTTTATCCAGATAATACTGCCTGACATCTGCCTTTTTACCTGTTGCAACTGCCTCAAGCATTTCTTTGTCAGCTTTTTTGTTCAGTTCAAAATGACCATCCTCCCGCAGGTTGGCTGTAACCGCTTCTTTAGCCGAGGTGAGCATGCTGCCATTTGCCACATACATTCCGGATACAAAACCAATGGTCAGGATCAGGAACAATCCAACCATGAGATATTTTTTCCACTCAGCGCATAATTCTCTCAAGATCCGCTTTCGTAATGGATTTTTAACCTTCTTTTTCTTCATATCCATTCTCCTTACCAATCCAGATCCATTGCAGAGAGCTTTTCTGTATTGATCTCGTTTTTACGCACTTTTCCGTCACGAAGCTTAATCACATGATCTGCCATGAGTCGGATGGCTTCGTTATGGGTTACCATGATAACGGTATTGCCGTATTTCTGGTTGACGTCTTCAATAAGTTTCAGAATTTCTTTGGATGTGTTGTAATCAAGTGCTCCTGTCGGTTCGTCACACAGCAGGATATCCGGATTTTTAACAATTGCGCGTCCAATGGATACTCTTTGCTGCTGACCGCCGGATAACTGGTTTGGAAGTTTATAGCGGTGTTCGTACAATCCCAGTGTATGCAAAAGTTCATCGATATCCAGCGGATCATCTGAAAGATAGGCTCCGACTTCGATGTTTTCTTTGACGTTTAAGTTTGCAATCAGGTTATACATCTGGAATACATAGCCCAAATGTTTTCTGCGATAATTTGTCAGGGCTTTTTCTGACAGTTCTTCAAGTTTGTCTCCGTTGATGGATATGTAACCGGAATCGGCACTGTCGATTCCTCCTATTATATTCAACAGCGTGGATTTTCCTGAGCCGGATGGACCAAGCAGGACACAGATTTCACCTTTGGAAACAGAGAAGTTCATTCCCTGTAATACTTCCTGACGGGTTTCGCCGCTGCCAAATCCCTTTTTCAGATCTGCAATTTCCAGGAATTTTCTTTCATTTTCTGACATAATATTGTTCCTTCCTCATAATTATTCAGATAATTTGTTTCATATTATCGATGCGTGTTTTCGCATTGGTTAGTTGTCACTAACCATGTTAGCACTTTGTGTTTTGATTGTATATATGTGTTTTTGATGCTTTTTATCATTATCAACCGGCGGATATGGAAGGAAAATTCCGGTTACAGGTATTCGGCCTGTTCAGACTTCCGGAAAGGGTATTGGTATCAGGAGGGATTTGAAACAGTTGAACCGAGATCGATATATAAAAGAGCTCTGTCGATATGTGACAGAGCCCTTTTTATTATCGTATTCTTTTATATTTAATATTCTATGATATCAAGTCAGGGGCAAATACCTTTTGACCCTGACATCATTCTATAACAGAGAGTAATGATTTAGGCTTCTTTTTTACCCCATTCATAATCATTTCCGGGAAGAATCGCATTTAAGATCACACCTGCGATAGCTGCAATTGCAAGAGAAGTCAGGGTAACGCTGGTAGAACCGATGTTAAAGGTCAGGCCATCTGAAAATCCAAGACCGGATACCATGATAACAGCAGCAATGATCAGGTTTCTTGACTTTTTGAAGTCAACATGATTTTCAACCACATTGCGGACACCGATAGCCGAAATCATTCCGTAAAGCATAAAGCTGATACCGCCGATAATGGATGCCGGAAGTGAACCGATCAGGTCTGCCACCTTCGGAATTGCGCTCAGTACGATCGCATAAATGGCGGCAAGACGTACAACGGCAGGATCATATACATGAGACAACTCAAGTACACCTGTGTTTTCTCCATAAGTTGTATTGGCAGGACCACCGATAAAACCTGCTAAAGCAGTAGCAATACCATCACCGATCAAAGTGCGGTGTAAACCGGGATCTTCGATAAAATTTTCCCCGACTGTAGCGGAAATAGCTGAAATATCACCGATATGCTCCATCATGGTAGCAATGGCAATCGGAGCCATAACTAAAATGGCCGTAATATCAAATTTGCAGATCTGGAAAGGCGGTAATCCAACGATACTTGCATTTGCCACTTCACTGAAATTTAAGATAGCCGATCCATCCGGATTGGTAAAGCCAACTGCCTGGAAAATCAGGGCAGCCACATAAGAAATAACAACTCCCATCAGGATAGGAAGAATTCCAAGCATTCCCTTTCCCCAAATATTAAAGATGATGACAACAGCCAATGCAATAAATGCAAGGAGCCAGTTGGTGGAAGCATTGGAAATTGCGGAAGGAGCAAGGCTCAGACCAATACAGATGATCATCGGTCCGGTAACAACCGGTGGTAAGAAGCGCATAACTCTTGATACACCTACTGCTTTGATGATCAGCGCAAGAACAACATATAAAAGACCTGCTACCACAACACCGCCACATGCATAGGGAAGCTTTTCACCCATGGTCATATCTGCATAAATACCGGTATCCAGAGCTGCCACAGATGCAAAACCGCCTAAAAAAGCGAAGGATGAACCGAGAAAAGCAGGTACTTTAAATTTTGAACAAACATGGAAAAATAATGTTCCTATGCCGGCACAAAATAATGTGACCTGAATCGATAACCCTTCGCCTTCGAAATAACCGTTGACTAAAATCGGAACTAAAATTGTTGCGCCAAACATTGCAAACATATGCTGCAGGCCCAATAGAAGCATCTTGGGAATGCCAAGCTGTCTGGCGTCGCGGATAACTGTTTTTTGTGTTTCCACTACTTTCTCCTCCTCATCATGTATAAATAAATTATGTCACAGGGTCTCAAAACCCTTTGAAAGCAATCATAACACATCATATTGTGTTTTTCTAGTAAAAACCGTCGAATCTGTATTTTTTTGCAAATATCCTGTTGCTTTTTTTCTCAAAATGACCCAAACTGAATTTAAGAATCATACATCCGTGTCAAAATTGTTATGGTTTTATTATCCGGTTTCTAAAGGAGGTTTATATGAAAGAAACACTCTACACCATACCCTTAACCGACGCCTTCAGCGCCGATGATGAATGTCCCTTCTGCTATATTGAGCGCAACGTCGAGCAGGATCTCTTAGATCTGGTTCTCGGTTCCGGCTCATCCTATATGGAAAGTGATATGCGCGACCAGACCGATGCCGCCGGTTTCTGCCGGATGCACTTCAAAAAAATGTTTGAATACGGCAACACCCTCGGAAACGGCTGGATTTTAAAAACTCATTATGTACAGATCAACAAGGAACTGGATAAGCAGGTCCGGATGTTTGCTCCCGGCAAGGTTTCCCTGATGAATAAAATGAAAAAAAATGCAGAGACAACCAATTCCATGGCTAACTGGATCAAGGAAAGAGAAAATTCCTGCTACATATGCAATTCCTTTGCAACAACCTATCAGAGATATCTGGACACCTTCTTTTTTATGTATAAAAAAGATGATGAAATGACAAAAATGCTCAAAAAAAGTAAAGGCATGTGCCTTTACCATTTTGGTGATATCTGTGCAGAAGCTGATAAACAGCTGAATGACAAGCAAAAAGAAGCTTTTTATCCTCTCCTGTTTGAGCTGATGCAGACCAACATGAAACGCGTCGGAGAGGATGTCGCATGGCTGGTTGAAAAATTTGACTACCGCAACAAGGATGCAGACTGGAAAAATTCCAAAGATGCTATCCAGCGCGGCATGCAAAAGCTCTGGGGCGGCTATCCTGCCGATCCTTTTTACCAGCAGAATAAATAGGACGATTACCGGCAATACCGGAAATCCCGCTATTTACCGGAGAAATGGTCAGTACAGAAATTCCTCCTTGGTAAACTGCAGACGCATCATCTCATAATAGTCCGTAGCTTCCTTTAATACAAGCTCCGGACCCATGCCCGTCGTAAGAGCAGTCTCCATAAGGCCTCTTGTAACATAATACATGGTGCGGACAAGCAGATCCTTGTCCACCCCGTCCCTGATCCGGTCATAATCAGCCCGGCCCATGACTTCGCCCATGATCTGTGGTACCTTATCAACATACGGTGCCACAGATTTTTTGATTTCCTCATCCTTTAGATCTATATGTGTCAATAAAAATTTCTGCATATAGGGATAGTTGGATAAGAGCACCGACTTGGCCTCTTCCATCTGCTTTAACAAAAGAAACAGATCCTTTTCCCTGAGGCTCACGGCGCGTTCCAGCTCCATTGTCATAAATCGCGAGCTGTATTCATACATAAAGGTATAGACACCTGCCTTGGATCCGAAATAATGAAACAAAAGACCTTTGGAAATGCCGGCCTCTTTGACGATATCATCCGTACTGGCCTTCTGATAGCCATTGAGAGCAAATATTTTTAATGCCGCATTGATCATGCGGTCCTGTTTTTCTTTCTTTAGATCAAAAAATTTTTCGTTCACTGATATAACCTCGATTTTATGTTTATATTTTCGTATTTCGCTGATTTACTGCGTAAATTGCTTCTTTCTCATGTTTGGCGGGTCTCAGGTTCAAAAGTCTTATCGTGCAGGCATGAACGGCTTTTTGACCTTTTGATCCTGATATTATTTTATCTTAACATAAGAAAATAGGCATTTCAACAAGGGCAGAAATCTATAAATACATTCTAAAAAAAATACTCTGCATCTTGTTTTATGGTACGTTTTCCTTTAAAATAGAATCATCGCATCAACCGGTGCCGGAAAGGAGTTTCATATGGCAAAAAAATTAAACACATTATTGATTTTAGGTGCAACGATCGGCGCAGCTGCCGCAGGTGCATACTTTTATTTTAAAAAACAGGATGCAGCATATTTTGATGATGAAGATACCGATGACGACTTTGATTTCTTCGAGGAAGAAGAACCGGAAAGTAAAAAGCGCAATTATGTACAGCTAAATCCCAATTCCGATGCGACTGACGATGTTTCGGAAGCTTCCAAGGAAGCCGGACAGCCGTCTGCAAAAGAAGAAAAGCCTTCTGCCGATCAGGATGCTGTTGTAGAAGAATTCTTCGACGAAGAAGACGAGGATGACAGTGGTGCCAAAACAACTTCTCTGGAAGACGAAGAGGCTTAAGCTCCGGCCGTAGTCCGTTATACTTATCATTAAATCAAAGCAGCAGGTGCTCATGATATGCACCTGCTGTTCTTTATTTCTGTATTTTCCGTATCTTTTATATCTCATGCAGCTTCCATGCTTTTTTCAGGGCTTCCGTCCCGGCCTCAATTTCTTTTTCCGTCATTGATGCATATCCCAGAATAATGGCAGCCGATCTTTCTGTACGAATGCTTTCTAAATGCTCCAGCCGGTAATCCCCCATCGCATATACATGGCAGTCCTGCTCTTTCGCAAGCCGTGAAAGCTCTGTCTCTGTTGTCCGGGGATCCTTTGGCGTCAGGATCACGTGAAGACCGGCCTGCTCCCCGGAAATATCAAAAGCGGTCCGAAAGGGCTTTAACTGTTCCATCAGAAGATCATGCTTTCCCTTATACAGCTTCCTCATTTTATTCAGATAACGTTCAAAATGTCCTTCTTCCAGAAAATGATATAAAATTGCCTGATCGATCCTTGATACAGTTGACGAAACAAAACCAAGCTTTTCCTCATACTGCCTTGTCATTTCAGGTGGCAGAACCATATAGCTGACACGGATAGCCGGCGCAATGGATTTGGAAAAAGTTCCAAGATAGATGACCTTTCCCATTCTGTCTAAAGCCTGAAGAGAAGGAATCGGCATTCCCTTATAACGAAACTCACTATCATAATCATCTTCTATGATATAACGTCCATCCTCAGCATTGGCCCAGGACAGGATTTCATTTCTGCGTCCAACCGGCATAACAATCCCCGTCGGGAACTGTCTTGACGGTGTCACATAGGCAATTCTGGCTTCAGACTGCCTCAGCAGATCCACGCGCATGCCATTCTCATCCAATTCAACCGGGCAGACTGTATCCCCACCGGAGGCAAAAATACGCGCCGCCCTGAGATATGCCGGATTTTCCACCGCAACTCTGGTCCGGTTTCCCAAGACCTTTTGCAAAAGCATCAACAGATAATCATTTCCGGCTCCCACGATCACCTGATCCGGAGTACAGATAACGCCTCTGCTTCCATGCAGATAACGGCAGATTGCCTGTCGTAGTCTCAAATCCCCCTTGGAATCTCCCAATGCAAAAATATCCTTATCCTCATCCAGAAAAACGGTTTTGGATATCCTGCGCCATGTATCAAAAGGAAATGCACTTATATCAATACTATTGGGGGAAAAATCATATCGGTAAGCTCTCTTTCTCTTTTCCGTCTCTTTTGGCAAAACCGTATCGGCAGGCTGATAAATACCACTTATTTCGCAAACAAAATGGCCCTTATAGGGGATTGATTCGATATATCCCTCTGATAAGAGCTGTCCGTATGCAAAATCCACAGTACTGCGGGCTACCTGTAAATGCTCTGACAGTGCCCGCGTAGAAGGAAGCTTCTGCCCTGCCGGCATGCCTCCCTTGCGGATCTCATTCTTTATATAATTGTAAATCTGAAGATACAGATGATCACCCGAATCCTTTTGCAATGGGATCATTAACTCATTCATGAACTTTCTGCTCTCTCAATTTTTTGATAATAACTGCCTTAAGATCCCGTGCCTTATCCTTGATCCTGCCGGGTGTTCCTTTGGCAGCAAGAAGATTGGCCACCAGTTTGGCACCGGTTTCATATTCGCCAAAACGGATGGCAAGATTGGCCAGAAGATAATCCAGCGTAAACATATCCATTCCGGCAATCGGGAAGGTCTCATTTTCCCTTGCTTTGATCAGTCCGTCATATGCATTGTGCAGAAATTGATTCTCTGTCTGTTCATATTCAAGCTTTTTGCTCTCATAATCCGGATCAGCAGCCGAAAGCTCCTCCTGCATTCCCCGGAACAGCCATCCTGTCTTTAAACAGATATACGCCTTTTCACTTGTCTTTCCATGCTTGACGATTGCATTGACCAGAGCAAGCTTATAGCGCTCCAAAGCCTCATCATAGGTATAATACGGCAGTTCATTTTCTGTCTTTTTGGGCTTGAAGCTGCTGCAGATGTTGTCCTTGATCGCTTTGCGCTGACTGGATGTTAAGTACATAAAATTTTTTCCGTACCCTGCATAACCACAAAACGGACATGCGATAATGTCGTATTTTAATGTGTCTATATTTTCATGCCGCGGCCTAAGATCAGAATCCGATTCCAGGGTACGCACCTTGCCGGCACGCACCATTTTGGACTTAAATACCTTTTCACACATCGGGCAGGTAAAGGATTTGTCAAAAAGCATATCTTCTTCCTTTACAACCGCTTTTCCATCCTTTGCCAAATTTCCACCGTCTTTTTTGTCATTTCCGGGGTTTTCATAAATATCCAGACCTTCCAGATTTCCCAGTCCAAGATCACTTAATCCGGATAGTAAATTCTGATCCATGTATACTCGTCTCCAATACCATTTTTCTCTTTATTTAGGCAGTTTGAAAGAGCTCTTTAAGGATACAATACGGTTGAATACCAGTTCATCTTCAGTGGAATCCTTGTAATCCACACAGAAGAAACCGTTTCTTACAAACTGGAAGCTGTCATATGCCTTGGCACCCTTAATTGCGGGCTCTACATAACAATTGTCAAGCTCTGTCAGGGAATGAGGGTTTAAGTTCAGACTGCCGTCTTCCTCATTGTAAACACCCTTTTCCTCATCAATAATGTTTTCATACAGACGCGCTTTTACCTTAACTGCGCTGTGTACCGGAACCCAGTGAATGGTTCCCTTTACTTTTCTTTCACTGAAACCGCTTCCGGCTTTGGTAGCAGGGTCATAGGTACAGTGTACAACTGTAACATTGCCGTTTTCATCTTTTTCAAAGCCTACACATCTTACAAAGTAAGCATGCATCAGGCGTACCTCATTGCCGGGGAAAAGACGGAAATACTTTTTGGGCGGCTCTTCCATAAAATCATCCCGCTCAATATATAATTCCCTTTCAAAAGGAATTTCATGCTCGCCAAGCTCCGGATTTTCCATGTTGTTGGCTGCTGTAAGCATCTCGGTCTGACCTTCCGGATAATTGTCGATCACAAGCTTGATCGGATCGAGAACAGCCATCATACGGCTTCTCTTAAGCTTTAAGTCATCTCTCAGGCAATATTCAAGCATCGCATAATCCGCAGATGCATTGGCTTTGGAAATACCACACAGCTCTACAAATTTGCGGATGGATTCCGGTGTAAAGCCTCTTCTTCTGAGGGCTGCAATGGATACCAGACGCGGATCATCCCAGCCATCTACGATACCATCCTCAACCAGCTTTTTGATATATCTCTTGCCGGTTACGACATTGGTAAGATACATCTTGGCAAATTCAATCTGCCTCGGCGGTCTCGGATATTCAAGCTCTCTTACCACCCAGTCATACAGAGGTCTGTGGTCTTCAAACTCCAGAGTGCAGATGGAATGTGTGATTCCTTCAATCGCATCCTCGATCGGATGTGCAAAATCATACATCGGATAGATGCACCATTTATCTCCTGTATTGTGATGATACATATGTGCAACACGATAGATAACCGGATCACGCATATTCATATTGGGCGATGTCATATCGATTTTGGCTCTCAATACCTTGCTTCCATCCTCAAACTCGCCATTTTTCATACGTACAAACAGATCCAGATTTTCTTCAACGGAACGATCAGAATACGGATCCTTTTTGCCGGGCTCTGTCAGAGTACCTCTGTACTCCCGGATCTCCTCAGCAGAAAGATCGGAAACATAAGCCTTTCCTTTTTTGATCAGCTTGATCGCACCTTCATACATCTGGTCAAAATAATCGGATGCAAAAAACAGGCGGTCCTCCCAGTCAGCTCCAAGCCATGCGATATCCTCTTTGATAGATTCCACGAATTCGGATTTTTCTTTGGTCGGATTGGTATCATCGAAACGCATATTGAACTTCCCGCCATATTCTTTGGCAAGTCCGTAATTTAAAATAATACTCTTTGCATGTCCGATATGAAGGTATCCGTTGGGCTCCGGAGGGAAACGTGTATGCACGGTATCATAAACACCCTCTGCAAGATCCTTTTCTATTTCAAGCTCAATAAAGTTTTTGGATACTTTTTCTCCGTTTTCTTCGGTCGCATCTATTTTTACTTCATTTTCCATCTTACTCAACTCCTGCTGTCTCTTTTTTTGTTTTAATAGTAAATGCAAATGCCTTTATTCATATTTATTTCATCATACTATATTTTGATGTTGGGGTCAAAAATAAAATTCTGCACGGGTCTGTTGACCCTGCATATCACAAAAATCACCGTTAAATAGTATCATCCGGTGTTTCTGAAATTTCCGGTTGTGCCACTGTTTCCGGCCGGGGCTGTACCTCTGATTCTGACTGTACTGTCTGAGTCTGTACATTCGGCACTATATTTACCGGTTGCGGCTGCGGCTGCATCTCCGGTCCAGGATATGACGGCTGCGGCTGTAGCCCGGACTGTTGTACCTGCTGTTGCTCTGCCTGTCTCTTCTCTAAATATATATACAGGAAGGATACACCAAGGATAACCAGACCAACGATCAGAAATACAATAATCCTCGTCATGGCTTCTGCCTCCTTGAAGTCATAGCCCACCAGCTTAAGTGCCACAAAAATGATAAGACAGAGCCCGTAAATACGGATTGCTTTATCTTTTTTGATAAAACCGCCGCCGATCAGTGCTGCTGCCAGAATACAGATCAGCACACTGCAGATCAGCGGATACATTTTTTCAGTCAGCAGAAACAGCCATGCAAATGACACTGCGGTATATAAATGATATTGTTTATATTTTTTAACAAAAAACGCTCCGATGATGATCACACAGGCAAAAACATAGCCAAGCAGGCGGACATCGTCGTTTCTTGTCAGGAAACATACATACAATACGGCAAACATGGTATAAATCGCATCTATCGGTGCATATTCCTTGCGGAATGCAGCAAACAGTCTGTTGATCACAAAAACGATCATGCCGCACAGACACACCGCCAGCTTGTTATCGCACATCTGAAATGCAACCAGTGCATATACAGCTCCCATAACATAAGGTGCACAAAACAGATGGGTCTTGCGGTAAAGGAAGGTAAATACCGCTCCGATCACTGCTACGCCAGCCACGCCCCAGATCATCCAGTCTTCGTAGTTGCCCACACTCCATAAAAATCCAAAGAAAAATACATTGGCTGCCCAATACAGGATCAGATACGGCACATTTTTATCCCTTCCAAGGCATAACAGATGCAGGGTCACGATACAACCGCACACCAGAAGATACAACGGCCACATCTGCAGCCCGGATATATAAAGCAGATGATCCATATAAAATAAAAATGCTATCGTACAGATATACTGCACGTAATCAGCGATCACATTCTTTCCCTTAACGGGACATAAAAATCCGGTCAGATTCAGGGCAAAAATGATGAGTGCCGGAATGGCAAACGCAATAAGATCGTCCAGCTCTCCAAGCGGTACCAGCGATATATAACATCCCAGCAGACAAATAATACGCATCATGGACGAATTTTTTCTGCGGCTGTACCAGATAAAAAATGCGGTAACCACGACCGTTATGATAAGTGCCGCATATGAGGGAAATATCTTTAAATACAGATAATTGAGTATTGTCGTGATATATAGTCCGGCTATGCCAAGCCCACTCACAAAATAAGAAAATTTTTCCAGTTTTTTTGCCAGGAACAGTTCAGAGCCCGCAAAGATCGCAACACCTAAAATATAAAACAGAATTCCCTGCAGGGTGGAGCTCATATACTGCAGTCCAAATGTAACAAACGCGATCAGGATAAATAAGATTCCGACCACACCCAGAAATGCGGTTCCGATCTTGTATTCCAGCGTCCGTTTATTTTTAGTCTGCGGCGGTACAGGCTGTACCTGCGGCTGCTGACGGAACTGCTGCTGTGCCTGCTGCATATTTTGCGGCATGTGTGGCACTGGCTGCCCATTCTGATTTTGCGGCGCGGTCTGTGCATATTGTGACATGTGCGGCACTGACTGCCCGTTCTGATTTTGCGGCGTGGTCTGTGCATATTGTGACATGTGCGGCACTGACTGCCCGTTCTGATTTTGCGACACGGTCTGTGCATACGGTGGTACGTTCTGTGCATTTCCTGTCATCGCCTGCTGCATATTTTGCGGCGGCACATTTCCCTGCCCCGGCTGTACCGGCGGCTGCACCAGCCCGTTTCTCTGCAGATACATCTGATAGCTGTGCACCAGATGTTTTTCCGTCTTTTCAAGATCGGTCTCCGTCATCTGCAGCTTGTGCAGTACCTGATCCAGATACTGTGTAAACTGGTAATCAACGGAGTTCCTCTTAAACCCCTCGATCTTTTGTTTTAATGCATCAATTCTGTCTCCCCGATTGGGAAATGGTGTCTGATTTAACATACTTTTCCTCAAAAGCTTCCTGTGGCATGGGTTTATCAAAGAAATATCCCTGTACCATCTGCACTTTCATTCCTTCCAACACTTCAAATTGTTCCCTGGTTTCTATTCCCTCGACGCAGACATTGACATCAATTGCTGCTGCCAGCTCTGCGACCATCTTAATAAAGGATTGTGAATACTCATCCTTTGTCAGATCTTTTACAAATATCTGATCCACCTTGATAACATCCAAGGGGATCTCCCGGATATGCTTAAGTGACGAATATCCTGTTCCGAAATCATCCAGCGCAATCCGCACTCCCAGTGCCCGGATCGCATTGAGGATCTTCTGCATGCGTTCCATATCGTTGATAGCGAGACTTTCCGTAACCTCGAGAGTCAGGTTTTCAGGGGCAAGCCCGCTGTCTGTCAACGCTCTTTTTACAACCTCGACAATGTCATTTTGCAAAAGCTGTACAACCGACAGATTGACATTGACCTTGTATTCCGGATGTCCGTTTTCATTCCATCTTCGGCACGCATAACAGGCCTCTCTTAATACATATGTGCCGATTGGTGTGATCAGTCCCAGATACTCTGCAAGCGGAATAAAATCCGCGGGAGAAATAAAGCCCAGTGCCGCTGAGTTCCAACGCACAAGCGCCTCTGCACCCACACAAGGACTGCCCTCTTTCTGCACATCCATGATCGGTTGGAAAAATACGGCAAATTCCGAACACGCATTGACCGTGGCATCACGCATATTTTTTTCCATATCCAGTCTCCGGCTGGATACCGAAGACAATTTATCCGAAAATCTGGCAACACGGTTTTTACCGGTCGTCTTTGCCTCATACATCGCAATATCCGCTTTTTTGATCAGATCGGCGACATTGTCACCGTCCTTTGGATAAACACAGACTCCCATACTCATGGTGCAGTAATATTCTGCATCCTTCAACATCCACGGTCTGCTGAACATCATACGGATATCACTTACGATCCGGTCCAGCAGATGATAGCTTTTGGGAGGCACGATAATGACAAATTCATCACCGCCCATACGGTAGCAGGTATCCTCTATTCCCTCGATCTGTACAAAGCCTTGTGAAATGGACTGCAGCAGGACATCTCCATACTGATGTCCCAGTCCATCATTGATGTGCTTAAAATCATCCAGATCCAGATATAGCAGAGCGCCCTTCTGACTGTTCTGCCTGGCAAGATCGATATAGCGGGCCAGATCTCTCTCACAACACATACGGTTGTAAAGACCTGTCAGAAAATCTGTGTAAGCCTGCTGCTCAATCTTTTTCTGGTAAACCTTTTTATCTGTAACATCATACAATGCATACAGATGAACCTGGCTCATGTCAATCCAGCGGATCAGCACATGATACATATCATACCATCTGTCTTTTTTTTCATGACAGATCTCATAATATCCGTCCTTAATCCCTATCGGCTTGGCAAGCTCCAAAAAAGAATCTATCTGATCATCCCTGATCTCAGCCGCAAAAACCTGTTTAAACAGCTTATTGGCAAAAAGCGCCTTGCCGGTCTGTGAATCTTTGACATAAATGCAGGTACCGACATTATCCAGAATTTCCTGCAAGGATGCATAGGAGCCGACAAGAGAGCTGTTTTGGATACGTTTATCAAGCAGACTCTGTACAACCTTGACCACATCACTGATAAATTTAATCTCATCCTTGCGCCATACGCGGCTCTTGTCATGCTCTATCACACAAAAATACATGGCAGGCTTTTTATTGACATAAACAGGCAAAGCAACCACTGCCTTGATATGATATTGGAGCATTTCAGCATGCATCCCGGCTGAAGCCAGGGAATTGGCAGAAAGGATCAGCGGCTTGTCTTCTCCAAGCAAAATACCGCGAGAAATTCCTTTGACCTTGTTGCCAACTGTCCGTGAAGGTGTCGGAGCCTGATAAAAAGAGATCAGATCAACATAGTCTTCATTTTTTTCAACCTGAAACAGTCTCGCAGCACTAACCTCCAGATATTCCCCGACGATTTTGAGAATTTTCTGAGTAGCATCCTCAAAGCTTTCCGTGCTTTCCAGATACTGCACCACCTCTGTCATGGCCTCCGTGCGTCTGAGAGCCGCACTCATTTCCGTTTCGGAATACTTGCTCTTCTGACTCTCGCACCTTGCATTTTGGACATCGATCTCATTTTGAACAAGCTTTCTTTCGACACAGGCAAGCATATCCAGGGCATGATACAGATCATCCATTGTAATACCTTCAACCGGTGCCTCCGGCATCTGACTGTCTGCTGCACCTTTGATCACAGCGCACAAAAGCCAACAGTTGGTGCGGCTTCCCTGCGAAGTGACACAAACTGCTGCCAGCTTGAGATTCGCATACCGGGTAGGCTCAACCAGAATATCTTCGAGAGTGCTGTCCGCGATCCGCTTATAAACCTGATAAAAGTCCTCATCCGAAAGAAATCTCCGGATGTAGGCAATCCCCTGTTCATCACCGGACATCTCTGTCAGACGCTGACCGTCCATATCCACACAATATGCAAATAAATGTGATAAGGTGCAGAAATGATTCTGCACCTTTTGAAGTTCTGCTTTACTGAAAATTTGTTGCATAAATAATAATTCCTGATCAGTTGTCTACGCTATAGTTGGGGGCTTCTTTTGTAATATGGATATCATGAGGATGACTCTCCTTTAAAGAAGCAGAGGAAATCTTGACAAATCTGCCGTTGTCCTTTAACTGCTCAATCGTAGAGGTTCCACAATATCCCATACCGGATCTTAAGCCTCCCATTAACTGGAAGATTGTATCCTCAACGGATCCCTTGTATGCCACACGGCCCTCTACGCCTTCGGGAACCAGCTTTTTGGCATCTGTCTGGAAATAACGGTCTTTGGAACCGTTTTCCATGGCTGCGATAGATCCCATACCACGGTATACTTTATATTTTCTGCCCTGATACAGCTCAAATGTACCGGGAGCTTCATCACATCCGGCAAACATGGAGCCCATCATACATACATTACCGCCTGCGGCGATCGCCTTTGTCAGGTCACCGGAGAACTTGATTCCACCGTCTGCAATGATCGGAATACCATATTCCTTAGCTGCTGAATATGCATCCATGATAGCTGTGATCTGCGGAACACCAATTCCGGCAACGACACGTGTTGTACAGATAGAACCGGGTCCGATACCAACCTTAACCGCATCTGCACCGGCTTCGATCAGAGCCTTTGTACCTTCGGCTGTTGCAACATTACCTGCAATCACCTGCAGCTCCGGATATGCTTCTTTGATCATCTTGACACAGTTTAATACATTCTGTGAATGACCATGTGCGGAGTCCAAAACAACAACATCAACCTTGGCTTCAACAAGCGCAGCCACACGTTCAAGACAGTTGGCTGTAATGCCGACTGCAGCACCGCACAACAGTCTTCCCTGTGAATCCTTGGCAGCCAACGGATACTTGATAGTCTTTTCAATATCCTTGATGGTGATAAGTCCCTTCAGATTGAAATTATCATCTACGATCGGAAGCTTTTCCTTTCTGGATTTGGCAAGGATAGCCTTTGCCTCCTCTAAAGAAATTCCCTCTTTTGCTGTGATGAGACCTTCGGATGTCATACATTCCTTGATCTTTTTGGAAAAATCTTTTTCAAATTTTAAGTCACGGTTGGTAATGATACCAACTAATTTTTTGCCTTCTGTGATCGGCACACCGGAAATGCGGAACTTGCCCATTAAAGCATCTGCATCCCCGAGAGTATGATCCGGTGTCAAAGAAAAAGGATCAGTGATAACGCCGTTTTCGGAACGTTTAACCTTATCAACTTCCTCTGCCTGTGCTTCGATGGACATGTTTTTGTGGATAATACCGATACCACCCTGACGCGCCATTGCGATTGCCATGCGGTGTTCGGTAACCGTATCCATTCCTGCACTCATCATCGGAATGTTTAATTTGATTTTTTTTGTTAAGTAGGTAGATAAATCTACCTGATTCGGAATCACCTGTGAATATGACGGAACCAAAAGCACGTCATCAAATGTAATTCCTTCACCAATAATCTGACCCATTTTTTCTTCCTCCGTTAATTGTATTTTATCGTTAATAAACGTTTCTGGGTGACATTCTGCGGATCGTATCCACAAGCTCCTGTGTCGTATCAACAAGCACACGGACCTTTCCTGCCTTCCCATCCACAACGATCTCATATGGATTACCCTCTTCCGAATCGGAAGAATAATCAACCACCTTAAGCTGTTCATACCGCTTCAACTGCTCAGAACCCTTCGGTGCCATGACAACCATTGTACCAAGGTCATAGTCTGCTACAGTCTTGCGGTTCTCTTTTTTACGGATCCTGTCGACCGTAAACTCTTTTCCCAGTAAAAGGTATTCGTATTCAATATCTGTAAAAAGCATCGGAATAATGGAACCGATCAGCAGGACCAGTCCAAGCAGCATAAAAACAAGATACGTAAATAATCCGGCTAAAAATAAAACAGCACCCACCCCTATCATAAGCTTATGAAGTAATGTTGCTGTTTTGGAATCAGGCTTCTTAACAAGAAGTTCAATATATGTGTCATTCATTGCGCAGTATCCTTTCACCTATGCTTTTATCAACCAAATAAGTATCTTTATTTTAATTCAAGATATCATATCCGTCAATAAAAAACCGCGGACCTCATGCCTTATGTCTTTTCCTTCTGGGCAGCCGTATCCGCATCATGGTATAAAACTTATCCATATTGCCTTCATACCTGATTTTTCCCGACTCGTATGCATCCATAAAGCTCATTTTCCGATCTGCGATCTCACAGATTGTTTGGGCCGATGCCGTGATCAGACCGTCACGGTCATGGTAATCATACGGCTCAACGCAGATTTTTCTCTCTGCAACCTCCAGATAAAAGGCTCCGGATACTTCTCCCTCCAGATTGATCTGAAACGCTATATGTTCAAAGATCTCTCTGGCATCCGCATTTTCGTACAATGTACGTACCTTATCAACAACCTCTTCATAAGTCATATGCTTTCCCCCTTTAACATAAAAAACGACTAACTGAAAATAACTGATTAAGCAATCTCCGGTACTATTTGATATCCACGAATTGCTCCGCCACAAAGCAACTCCTGATATCCTATATATTAAAATATATCATTTTCACTTATAAAATCAACCATAAGTCCCGCAATTTTCCGGGCTCCGGAATCATTTGGATGGATTCCGTCGTTGGAGTCAAAGGTAATGCCCTCTGTTTCCATCAGGTACGCCCACTTATGTCCGGAAACAATTTCCCGGATCTGTTTTGCATGTGTCTGGTTGTACGGAATCACACAGACAATGGAAACATCGGGATAATGTTCATGCAATTTATCCAGCACACTTTCATATCCCCTGAGAAAATTCCGGTCATCCGTATTGTAGTCATTGGTTCCCACATTCAGGATGATCAAGTCGCAGTCAGGATAATCCTCCGCGGATACGCGCCGGTTGGCTGACAGATAATCCAGAGCACCGGCTGTGGTATTAAAGGATCCGCTCTCTCCGATTCCACTGCCTCCATAGCCTAAAAAGTACGGTTCTGCATGAAGTGCCTCTGCCGTATACCACGAAACAGAATGCGTTGCACTGTTGTATGCGCTGACAGCCTCATCCCCCAGTGTCATGCACCCTTCGGTAATACTGTCTCCGATAAACAAAACTCTTTTCTGTTTGGGAATAAAGCCGTTCATTTCGCCCTGCCCGCAGTCAATATCGGAAAACGCAAAACCGATTTCACCCTGCCACTTGTCTTCCCTTTCATTCATGCCGTCCATCACAAGTGTCACATTGTGCTCATCCGCATCCGGCAAAGCTACGTGATTTTCCGAAACGGTCTGTCTGACCGGCTCGCCATCATCAATGATATATGCAAAATAAGGTGTCTCGAGCGTTGTCCGGTCTATAAACTGAATATCAAAGCCGTCCGTCCCCCTGATCTGGAAATATACCATGGCTCCCTGTGTCACCGTATTGTAACAGGCGGTGCCGTCAATGATCGTCTGATACCATCTTCCGGACAATGCAAATTTTTTGTCAGTGACAAGATAATCTGTCTTTCCGACATGAAAATCCTTAAGCAGCTCATCTACGTATTGCGTTCTGTCGACAGTCTGCTCCTGTCTGTCCACAATATTTCCCGATACCTGTGCCTTTTTTTGATCCAGATGACTGAAAACCGCATAGGCGATCAGAAGCAGCACCACAAGCAATGCAGCAATGATACACATCACTTCAATGATACCAATATTCCGTTTTTTTCTTCTCCTGCGCCGTGCTCTCATAAAATCATATCTTCCTCCGGTTTTAACCGATTGCAAAAAGAGTGCTTACATACTCTGCAAGCACCCCTCTTGATTCTTTGTATCATCATACAACAGCATTTTAAAAAAAGAAACCTTTTTTATAAAAATTACATATTTTTCTAAGGTTTTTATAAGATTTCGCGTAAAATCTGATTGATCAGGGAAGGATCAGCCTTTCCTTTCATGGCTTTCATCGTCTGTCCGACCAAAGCTCCGATTGCCTTTTCCTTGCCGTTGTGATAATCATCGACAGCCTGTGGATTGTTAGCCACAACCTCTTCTATCGTCTTTCTTAAAGCGCCTTCATCATGTACGGTCTTTAAGCCTTTTTCTTCAACATATTCAGCCGGATCCACTCCACCGTCAAACATTGCCTCAAATACTTCCTTGGCAACGGAGGTGTTGATCTCCTTTTTGTCTACCATAGCGATCAGGGAAGAAAGCTCATCCGGTGTAAAACGGATATCCTCCGGATCCATGCTGCGTTCCTTTAACAGACGAAGTGTCTCTCCCATCAGCCAGTTGGAAACCTTTTTGGGCTGTGCGCCAAGGGCTACGGTCTGCTCAAACAGATCCGCCATTCTCTTGGTGTTGGTAATAATATCAATATCGTAATCCGGGATATCATATTCCTCTTTGTAGCGTGCCATCTTTTCCTCGCGGAATTCCGGCTGCTCTTTGCGGATGGCATCGATCATCTCTTCGCTGACAACGATCGGAACCAGATCGGGATCAGGAAAATAACGATAATCCTGTGCGTCCTCTTTGCTTCGCATTGCATAAGAGGCTTCCTTGGTATCATCCCAGCGTCGGGTCTCCTGTACAACCTTTTCGCCGGATTCGATTAAATCGATCTGTCTGGCCTTTTCTCCTTCAATCGCATGTGCAATAGCTTTGAAGGAGTTTAAGTTTTTCATTTCGGTACGTGTACCAAATTCGGCAGCTCCGACTTCTCTTACAGACAGGTTGACGTCTGCTCTCATGGAGCCTTCCTGCAGCTTGCAGTCTGACGCGCCCAGATACTGGATCAGAAGTCTTAACTTTTCCAGATAGGCGATAACTTCATCGGCACTTCTCATATCCGGTTCGGATACAATCTCAATAAGCGGTACGCCCGAACGGTTGTAATCAACTAAAGTTGCATCCTCCCATTCGTCGTGGATCAGCTTTCCTGCATCCTCTTCCATGTGGATCTCATGGATGCCGACCTTCTTTTTGCCACCGTCTTCTGTCTCTATTTCCACATAACCGTTTCTGCAGATCGGCAGATATAACTGGCTGATCTGGTAGTTTTGCGGATTGTCAGGGTAAAAATAGTTTTTACGGTCAAATTTACCGTTTCTGGTAATGTCACAGTTGGTTGCCAGTCCGACAGCGATCGCATATTGGAGCACCTGCTTATTTAATACCGGCAAAGATCCCGGCATTCCGGTGCAGACCGGACATGTATGACTGTTGGGAGCTCCGCCAAATGCGGTAGAACATCCACAGAAAATCTTGGTCTTGGTCGCAAGCTCTACATGGACCTCCAGACCAATGACAGTTTCATATTGCTTTGCCATTTATTTGCCCTCCTTTGCTCTGAGTGAGAATTTGCCTCTCGCCTGCTCATAGGAGTAAGCGGCCTGTATCAGCTTCTTTTCTTCAAAACAATCACCAATCAGCTGTAAACCGATGGGAAGCCCGTTTTTGTCAACACCACACGGAACACTGATACCGGGAAGACCTGCCAGATTGACGGAAATGGTATAAATATCACCGAGGTACATCTTCATCGGATCGGATAAGGATGAGCCAAGCTTGGGTGCTGTTGTGGGAGCACAAGGTCCCAGGATCATATCATATTTTGCAAAAGCCTCATCAAAGGATTTTTTGATCAGGGCCTTTACTCTCAAAGCCTTTAAATAATAAGCATCATAGTAACCGGAGCTAAGTACAAAGGAGCCCAGCATGATACGGCGCTTAACCTCAGGTCCAAAGCCCTGTGAACGGCTGCGTTTGTACATCCGGTGCAGCTCCTCGCAGTCCTCGGCACGGTATCCGTATTTTACGCCGTCAAAACGCTCTAAGTTGGAGCTTGCTTCTGCATCGGCAATCGTATAATAGGTAGGAATTGCATATTCTACCAGATCAAGGTCAAACTCTTCAACGATCGCGCCCTTTTCTTCCAGTACCTTGGCTGCTGCCAGTACCTTTTCTTTGACATCGGCATCCAGTCCGTCACCAAAGTAGGATCTCGGAATACCGATCTTCATACCTTTGACATCATCGACAAGAGCAGAGGTAAAATCTGTTTCTCTTTCTACACTTGTGGAATCCTTTAAGTCATGAGAAGCGATTGCTTCCAAAACAGTTGCACAGTCTGTCACGTCTTTGGCAAGCGGTCCGATCTGGTCCAGAGAAGAACCGTATGCGATCAATCCATAACGGGAAACCGTTCCGTAGGTAGGCTTCATGCCGACAACGCCACAGTATGATGCGGGCTGTCTGATGGATCCGCCGGTATCGGAGCCGAGCGCATAGAAGCATTCATCTGCCGCAACCGCTGCCGCGGAACCGCCGGATGATCCGCCGGGAACATGCTCGGTATCCCAGGGGTTTTTGGTAGGTCCAAATGCAGAAGTCTCTGTGGTGGAACCCATGGCAAACTCATCCATGTTGGTCTTTCCTAAGATAACGGCGCCTGCCTTTTGTAAATTGATAACCGCCTCAGCCGTATAGGTCGGGATAAAGTTACCTAAAATTTTGGAAGAGCAGGTAGTAAGCATACCCTCGGTACACATATTGTCCTTGATGGCTACCGGAACACCTGCTAAAGGTCCGGACAGTTCTCCTGCATCTATTTTTTTCTGGATATCGTCAGCTTGTGCTAACGCTCCCTCTTTGTCCAGTGTCACATAGCAGTTTAAATCTGCTTCTGTCTTTTCAATCTGGTCAAGCACCGCCTGTGTTGCCTGCGCGACAGTCACTTCACCTTTTTTGATAGCTGCCGAAAGCTCTACGGCAGTATAATCCAAAATATTCATCTGTCGAAAGCCTCCTTAAAATGTATTGGGAACAACAAACATACCGTCTTTTTCTTCCGGTGCGTTTTTTAATATATTGTCTCTGTCGTCGCCGTTGGTCACAACATCCTCCCGGAATACATTGTTTACCGGAAAGACATGGCTCATCGGCTCAACACCTGTCGTATCCAGCTCGCCAAGCTGATCAATATAATCCAGCATTTCTGCAAGATCCTTTTTGGCCTGCTCTTTTTCCTCGGCAGACAGCTCCAGCTTTGCAAGGATACCAACGTAGTCGATTGTTTCATCTGTAATAACGTTTGCCATATCAACTCGCTCCTTTGATTTATGCGATCTACTTATTTATAATTTCTCCGTAACTATTCAGAGCCAAGGCAATTTTCACAAATTTGCGAATCATGCTTGCATGAATGAGCATAATTTTGAAAATTTCTTTGGCGAAGTAACCACATGAGCAAAAGGAAAGCTCTGAAAGAGCGGTTTTGCGAATGGGGTTCTGAATAGTTACATTTCTCCATAGAAACATCAAAAGAATAGCATAAAAACGGCTTGTTTGCAAGTAAACAAGCCGTTTCCTGTCATTATTCCCGTCATTATTTTCACTCATTACCAACTGTAATATCATATCGTTTTTTCTGCCGGTTATTTAGCAAAAAATTCCATGTTGTCTCTTTTTGCCATCTGTTTTACCAGATAATAAAATTCATCCTTGTATTCATCATTGATGTCCAGGGTCTTGTAGGTATCCAGAATATACTGATAATCCGCATCGCCCTTGTAATCGCTGTCGGAAAGGATCAGTGCAAACTCCGCCACCAGTGAGGCAAACACAAAATCATCGCTCGGATATTTTGTGAAGGCTCCAAAATCCACAACATAAGATACCTGCTTGGATTCGGATTTGCCAGGTGCCTTGTAGCGGATAGCGACCGTTGCATATTCATCATTGTACAACAGGTCTGTATGCGCTTCTCCATCCTGATACTTCAATTTGATCTCATCTGCTGCTCCTGCCGGGATAATCTCATACAGGGCAATGACCTGATGTCCGGCACCGATCTCACCGGCATCCTTTTTATCATCATAAAAATCCCTGTCGGTGAGCTTGCGGTTTTCATAGCCGATCAGGCGGTAGGAATTGACCTTTTCGGGATTAAACTCGACCTGCAGCTTGACATCCTCGGCTATCGTCAAAAGGTTGGCTCCCATCTCTTCTACCAGTACCTTTTTGGCCTCAAACAGAGAGTCTATGTAAGAATAATTGCCATTTCCGCAGTCAGCCAGACGTTCCATATTGTTGTCCTTGATGTTGCCGGTTCCAAAGCCTAAAACAGAAAGATAAATCCCGCTTTCTTTTTTCTTTGCAATAAATTTTTCCAGCTCATCCGGATCGGAAATACCGATATTGAGATCTCCGTCGGTAGCTAAAATAACACGGTTGTTACCACCCTTTATATAATTAGCCTTTGCTAACTCATATGCTTTCTGGATACCGTCCTCTCCATTGGTTCCGCCTCCGGCGTATAAACCATCCAGAGCACGGTAGATCTTTTCCTTCTGTGTGCCGTTAGCACCTGCTAACACAGTTTCCACACCGTCAGCATAGGTGACGATCGAAACCGTATCATTTTTGCCAAGCTCTGATACCAGCTCCTTGAAGGATTGCTGCAAAAGAGGCAGCTTATCCGGCTCATCCATGGAACCTGATACATCCAGCAAAAATACAAGGTTGGTATCCGGTGCCTTGCTCATATCAACCGGCTCTGTAGCCATGCCGACAAACATCAGCTCATGCTCCTTATTCCACGGACAGGAGCTGACCTCTGTCGTAACGCCAAACATCTCACCTTTTTTCGGTTTGTTCAGATCATAGGAAAAATAATTGATAAATTCCTCCGGTCTGACTGCATCCGGATCGATCATGTCAAGTGTATATCCATCCTCGATCATACGTCTGACATTGGCATAGGATGCAGTATCTACATCTGCTGAAAATGTGGATAACGGCTGGGATTTGACAATACAAAATCCGTTTTCATCTTCTTTTTCATATTTCTCGGCATTGTACTCTTCATCAGAACCGGAATATTTACTGCTATTCTGTAATGCCTCATCTGATGCGGCTTCGTCATTCCAGTCATACAGATCGTCATAGGCATCTGTACTGTCCTCATACATTTCATTATCCTGTCCCGCACCCTCCTTGGGTACAGCTTCTGCAGCTTCCTCATAGTCCCCTTCCGGTTCGTTTGTCTCAGATGTCATTTCATCATGATATTCTGCAGATGCCCCGTCCGATGTTCTCTGACTGGCGGCACCACATCCGGCAAGCATACCTGCCAGTATGGTCATGGAAAGTCCGATACAGATGCCTCTTCGTAAATTCTTTTTGATCATAATATTTCCTCCCCTTATCTTTCAGGAATCACGGCTGTATATTGATTGTAACAGCCGTATTTATGCGTCTTATGATAGATATACGCACCTGAAACCGGAAATTTATGGTACTTTTCATTTTTATTCAGAAATTTTTTCCAATCTGCATACTGCTGTCTGCTCATCCGGGGATGAGCCTTTATCGGAAGCAACCGGAGTCACTACGATATGGTATGCCTTTTTTCGCCTGATCGTGATATCCTGCGTCTCCAGTTCATCGCACAGGCTTTGTGAAATCAAAGCATCCATGCGTTCTCCGTCATCCGTCGTAAAATGATATACATAGGCATAGCCCTGATCCTTCCAGTCCGGATCGGCAACAGATATTCCGGTCAGGACGGCTTTGTCCACTTCCAGAGTGTCGGTAACAGAGGCTGTGTTATTGTTTTTTACCTCGGTTTCCTTTGCGCCGCCGTCAGCAAGCTCCTGTGTCGGGGCTCCGGCCGCATTTTCCGTTTTATCTCCGACGCCGTTCTGTTGCGCAGAGCTTGTGGTTTTATCTATCGATGCAGCGGTATCCGCAGTCTCTTCATATGCAGCTTCACTCTCCGGCATATCGGCTGCCTCATCTGCTACCGCGCTCTCCGGTATATCCATTGCCTCATCTGCGGCTGCGCTTTCTGGTATATCCACCGCCTCAGCTGCTGCCGCGGCAGTCTCTTCCGCGCTCTCCATTTCCGCCTCCTGCGGGTACGCGGTTTCATTCATCGACGTTTGGTCATTCATTTTTGCAATCTGTGTGTTGCGCACTGCTGAAATGCCTATGATCAGAATAAAAATGGCTGCCGCTGCCGGGATCATTCTCTTTATCACAGAGTATATCTTTTTATTTGTTGTTTTTTCGGCTGTTTTATCTGATATTTTCCTGTCTTTTGCTCTGTCAGATAAATTTATATCTGCTGTTTCTCTAGCGATTTTTTCTGTATTCTCTGCTTTTTCATCTGTCAGTTCCTTCTGCGCATGTACGGGAGACTCTGAAATTTCTCTATCTTCAAGCTGCGATTCGATCCGGTTCCAAAGATCCGGTGTTTCTTCATTTATGTACTTTTTGTATTCTTCTTCAAAATCACGCATCAAATCCACACCTCCTTAATTTTTTGATTGCTTCCCGGTAGCGCCAGGTAACTGTCCCCATCGGCTTTGCAAGCAATGCTGAAATTTCTTCAAATGTCAGTTCTCCGACAATTTTCAGATGAACAACCTCCCGCTCCGCAGGCTTTAACTTAGACAACATTTCCTGCATGGTAATATTGGTAACAACCATTGCTGCTGTCGTATCCTCTATGGCCTCCTGCCTGTCAGCTGCTGCATCCAGGCCATCCACGTCATCGTCATCTGCTTTTTCATACAGGACTTCCCGGTTGTTCGCCCTTAAAAAATCAACCGCCATATTGTGGGCGATCCTGCCAAGATATGCCCGATGGCCTCCACCCGGCACATACTTATCGGCAGTGTTCCATAGCTTTATAAAAAAATCACTGGTAACATCCTCTGCATTTTCATAGTTTTGCACAATGTTTTTTATCAGATGAAAAATATAACCGGAATACGCTTCATAAATTTCCTTAAGCGCCGACTTATCTCCATTTTTCATCCGCTCCATGCAAAGGTCAAATACACGATCTTCCATGTCGTTTCCCTTCCTCAAATATAAGTATTTTCATAAAATGATCCCGTAAAGCACCGGCGGTAAGGATGGTATCAAAATACTTATATATATGATACGTTCTGACCGATCGAAATTTATGGGAGTATTTTTGCCGTTCTTCAACTGTGCAAACAGGTTGATGAACTTTTGCTCATTATATCATGATTCGCACTCCGTGCTCTTCGTTGCTTTGCAACTATCATGATCGACATTCGCCGTTCGCCATTTGTGCAAGCACATGGCTCTCTTGCGCTCATTATATCATAGTCCGCACTCCGTGCTCTACGTTGATCCGTACTTTTATAGATAAAAAATGCGTAACAGACAAAAATCTGTTACGCATTAAAAATCGACGTTTTATCAATTTTATTTTTCTTTACGTTTTACCACGATCACAACGCCTGCTGCCACAGCTGCCATGCAGACAATTACAATCAGCCAGATAAGCATTGTGTGACTGCCGGTAGCCTCTGCATCTGCTGTCTGTACCGTATCATCAACCTCTGCAGATGCCGCCTGCACAGTATCGTTATCCGCTGTATCTGTTGTGATTGTATCCTCTGCTCCTGCAACCGGCTCCATGGAAGCTGTATCAAGGATGATGGTATAATCAGAAGCATGTGTAAAGATAAGCTCTGTCTGACCATTCTCATCTACCTCATCGGCACAGATAAATTCCAGTTCGTTTGTATCTGCATTGTAGTAAAAGAGGTTTGCGATCAATCCCTGATTCTTTTCTCCCATATTCAGGCACAGAGTTGCTTCAAAGCCAAATTCTCCGTCATAAGCAAGTGTCAGATTCATGGAGAATCTTTCACCGGTCAGCGCATTGATCACATCTACCGGAATGGTATTCGATGCATCCTTGCCGACAGACACGCTGAAATCAATATCACTGACAGTTTCTTTTGTCACGCTCTTACCGTTTACCTGCCAGGTGATGCCATTACCAAGATCAAACTCGATCGTGATGTCTTTTCCCCTGATCGTATCAAAGATACTGCCGGGAACAACGCTTGAACCGTTCATGTCGACTGTAATCGTACTGCCTTCAGCACTTGCTGATGCGTCTGCCTTGATAACATCCCAGCCTTCTTTACCGTCTTTTCCACGGATAAAAGGTTCCTTAGCATCTTCTGCTGACGTATCATCCTGCTTCGGTTTCTTTGCATTATCGGCTAACTGCTTCACATTTTTCTGGACATTATTAAGACCGGGTGCCTTCACGCCGTATTGCGGGCCATTGCTATTGACCGGATTAACCGGAACCGGATTGTTATTGCCGGGATTTGGATCTTCCACAGCGGCTATTTTCGCTATCGGTTTTGTCATCGTATAACCGCAGGCGCTGCACTCATAGGTCATGGCGCCTTCCTCTGTGGTCGTCGGCTGCTTGGTCACTCTGCTTGTCAATGCTACATGATTTGTCGGATCTTTTTCAATTTCTGTACCCCGGACTATCATTTCACCGCATTCGAGACACCAGACATCCCCGGTATTACCGGTTGCTGCACAGGTTGCCTTTAATTCGCCACGTCGTTCTGTTTTTACATGCTCACAGTTTGAACGTATAATTGCCACGTCGACTGTCAGATTTTCATAATTCACAGAATCCGCTGCTGTATAAGTTGCCTTAACCGTTATCGTATTTCCTACCGTCAGATTTGTATCCTGTCCCTGCTTCGGTGTCCATTCCCAACCATCAGGGAGTGTCACATCACCGACTTTTTTGCAGGAGAAGCCGACATTCATGATGCTGTCCGGAACCTGCGGAGGATTCTGCGCCTTGTTTACTGTTATCCGGATCGAACTGCCTACAGTTTCATAAGATGCTGTATCCGCCGGTATAAAGACATATTCGTAGCTCTTTCCATTATCATTCTGATAAGAAAGCTTCGTATCTGCCTTCACCCATGCAAAAGTACCGCTTACTGTTTCATTACTGTATGCATCATCAGATCCCCGGTTGCCTCTGCCGTCACCATAGATCACGGTTCCGGTCAGTTTCTGACTATTCAGGGTATCACCGTGCGTATAATCACTTATCTGCGGAACTGTCAGGATATAAGGTTTTGCCTTTATCACAGTCAGTGTCACCGTATCCATCGCAGAATTTTCATAATGCTGCGTATCATAAGGCTCAAAATAAACTCTGCGCTCACTCTGTCCTACCGTCGGAGTCTGGTTTTCATCCTCCCATTTCCAGATTCCGCCAATCTGCTGATTGTCTACACCTATTACAATACCGGGATTTTTTGAAAGTCCATTTAAAATCTCCCCGCTATATGCAGATGTACGATAAATCTGTTCCGGCGGATCCGGTGTCCAAATAATGCGAGGAACTGCTTTCTTGACTGTAACAGTTATATATCCGATATAGGGTGCATATTCCACATTATCCGGGGTAAACGTCCACTCAGCCAGACGCTCTCCAACCTCCGGCTTATCATCCGGGGCGTTCCATGCAAGCGTTCCCACTATTTCTTCTCCGGTATCTTCATCTACAAATTTGGCTTCATTAAACTGCAGTACAGACCAAGATTCCCCATAAGCCATCTCATTTTTCTGCAAAGTAAGTTCACCCTGCAGCTTTAAAGGCTTCTGTTCCACCAGCTCAAGGTTGATGGTCAGCGTATTATTGCCATTTATAATATAGTTATCTGTTATTATGGGAACTGTGATTGTTATTTTTTTACCTATATTTCCCGTTGCAAGCTTATAGACCAGCTTACATTCCTTATACAGTGGTGCTTCGACAAATGAACTACTGTCTGTTGTTGATATCGCACCAAAATTCGCAGAACCACAATCCTTCGGAAGCAGTGGCAAAAGGTCAATCGCATCCTCATTCTCCTTGGAATACAGATACTTTCTATTAACGGCTTCTGCAGTATATGCCTTCTTATTGACTGTCACATCCACAGTCAGTGGTGTTGCCGTCGTATAGTTCTTGGTTGCAGGAAGATACATCTTGATCTTCGCGCTTCCGGGGCTCTTGACAGTCACTTTGCCATCATCTGATACCGAAACAATCCAGTCATCTTCTACACTCACGCCATTTGAATCCTTAGAATCTCTTACTTCATATATAAGCTTTCCTTCTTTGTTGTTGGGTGATACATTCAAGGAAAAATCAGGATCCTTGTAAACTGCGGTCACACTTGTAGTAAAGCCTTCATTCTGGATGATCTCTCCGGCTGCCTTTGTGATCGTAAGAGTCCCTTCCGTCTTAGGATTGGTTAAATCGGATAAATTATCAAAATACTTTGCGGTCACTTCATAATTACCGCTGTCAGAGCTTACTGTAAACGGATATTCACCGCAATCCGATCCACTTTTTGCCGAAGTTACAAGCGACAATGTATTTTGAATGGTCTCTTTTGTATCTGAGCCTGCCAGGCCCTTGCTTTCACCGTCTGTGACAATGTCAAAATCACCATCCGTTATCCGGGGTATATTTTCCCCATAGCCTACCGTCATATCTGCAACACGGATCGTGATCGGCCGTTTTTTAATAACCGGTCTTACCCTGAATATATGATTCTCAAATTGATCCGGATACAGGCTGGCATCCGGGATGAAGGTCACCTGACACGTTGTCGTTGTATTCATCCCTAACGGCGTCGTATCTTTCTCTGTAATCTTCCATTCACCCTGAATCTCAACATCACCATACTCCGCTACACCGGGAGTGGTAATCGTCAGATCCTGCGGCTTATCTCCATAAAAACCGGTCAGTACAGGTACTGCTGCTATCCATGGCAATGCCTTGGTCGTGGTAAAGCTCATAAAAGGACTGGAACTTATATTGCCGGCCCTGTCAATACTTACCATCCAGACTGTACATGCTTCGCTGGGCTGCAAATCTGAAATAGTGAGTTCATAATTGCCTTTGGGAACCTTGCAGGTATGCAAGGTTATTTCTCTTCTTGGATAACCAAATGAAGTCTGTACCTTATCTCCATCACTTGTAAAATTCGGCGCCCACTTGCCGTCATTTTCTTTTTTTGCAAGAGGGAGATATTTCTCGGAAGAAGCCGAATCCAGATTTTTGTAATAATCTGTCATTTTATCTACAAAATCCTTGTATTCAGACGCAGATTCAAATTCATTTGCATGCACATAGAAATATAACAATGTCAGATCTTCTGGTGCTTCGAAAGAGAATGTACCCTTTGTATCATCTAAGGTTCCGGTTGACGCATTCGGCGCATTGATCACATATGAAAGAATTGCAGTGTCTCTCACAATACCTTCCGTGCAGATATATTCACTCTTATTACCGGCTTTATCCACAGCATAAGCATAAACAACATAATTAGCATCTTTACTCAGGCTTCCTACCGTAACAGCAGAAGCTCCATTCGCTGCTACTCCCACAAAACTCAACTGATCCAGTTCTTCCGCTGTTTTTACCTTGTAATTATCTATGGCATTTTCATCAGAAACCTCTTCGATATAGTAAAAATACTGATCAAGACCACTGGTATCAATACCGGCTTTTTCATCATTGGCACGGATTTTGATTTCCAATGTCTCATCATTATAAAATTGATCAAAGCTGATCGTGTTTAACAGTTTCTTCCACCAGTTTTCTTTGATCTGGATTCCGTATCCATTAGAGCTTCCATCAGTACCTTCCCATACCGGAGCTGTCTTGTCGATCTGGACAGTCACGTCCACAGATGTACTGATATAACCGTTATCCTCATCTTTTATATAAAGAGTCTGTGTATTCCTGCCCTCTGATGTGAAAGTATATCCCAAAGCAGAGCCATTGATGGCCTCCTCCAGTGAAGCATAGGCATTCAGATTATCACTTAAACCGGCACCTGCTTCTACATTTTCTTTATATACAATCTTTTCTGCATCTGAGCTCTCATCCTGCTCGCTAAATTTCACAGGCACATCCCCATTGTACCAATGGTCTTTGGATACCGTGGTCTGTGCAGGCGAGAACGCATACTTAATCGCAAATTTATTGTCAGCCTTAATCTCTCCGCGATAATTCCTTTTACCTGTAAAGATCAAAGTTGCATCATCTGTTATATCCGTATTGTTAAGACCGGATACGGTAAAGTCGGTGTCTTTTACCAATGTATAACCCGTTATCAGGTTTCCATCCGCATCTCTCTGATAAAGTTCCCTGTCCTTGAGTTGATACCCGGATGCAGGAAGAACCGGCTTACCGGTATAATATGCTACCAGATCCTCAGGTACATCCACAGTAATACCATATAAGAGAGACAGGTCTCTTGGCGTAATCCTTGCAATACACTTTTCAGATGTAAGTGTATCAAAAAGACCATTTCCACCTGTTATCCTGAGATAAAAAGAATATTCTCCGGCATCGGTGATCATATATGCATTTTCAACTGTGGTGCCGAATTCTTTTTCTGTTATCCAGGTTTTTTGATCATCCGTACTATACTCAATTTTGTAGTTTGATATATAAGTACCACTCTTATACCAATTATTGGCTTCTGACTCAGAGCATACCGGAATATATTTACCATCAGTCAGACCGGCAGCAAACTGATATTGATCGCTGGGATCAGCTTCAAATTGCAAAGGGATCAAACTCCATGCCGGCTGCTCATATCCACAATAACTGTTTATGCAGACATTTATATCGCCCAGTCTTGCCGTACCTTTTCCGATCGTAAAGTAAATGGTAACTTCTCCGGTATAATTACCACGTCCTTTAATTGTGACCTGAGGTGCTTTTGCCTCATCAAAGCCAGCTTCCCCCTGTGTCAGGGTATATATATCTGCATTATTTTTATAATGTACAACATACTCAGCTATAGCACTATTCAGAGGATTGTCACCACCTACACCGATAGGGCTGTTCCAAGCCGGAATTCCTCTCTCATTGTAATAACTCGGTGCAGTGAGTGTCTTCGAACCATCAGCAGTATCCAGTGTGATATTTGACAATATCTGCGGATAGCTGTCATAGGTACGTCCGGTCAGACCTTCAACATGCAGGTGTCCGTTCTCATAAGCTTTTGCAAGATCTGTCCTGCCACAATTTGCACACAGACCATATTCATCTGTATTATGGCCCAACAGAGTTACTGCTGCAGCAGGCATCGTAAATTTACTATCTGATATTATCTGCAGATTGGCATTATTTGTGCCTTTTCCATCTTTTGTCAGATAATAGCTGCAGATCTGGCCCGGTACACTGATGGAATTATCCGTCGTGTCTCCATTTTGATAAAGACCATAGGTGTCTCCATTGTAAACGGAAACAACAGAAGCATTTTCTCCATCCGTCGGCAATGTAACGCCCTCCGGAAGCGTGATCGGATACCAGATTTTTTTGTTTCCGGTTGTTTTTAAAGATGTAGACCAGTCAGCTGTATCATTCTTGCAATAAATACTGAGTTCTCCATCTCCGTAGAAAACGGGTGTCGCAGCACCTGCCCCCAGAACAGCTGTATTTCCTGTATTTGTCACCTTAATCTGTTCGTCCAAAGCTCCACTCGGACCGGAAATAACCGCTCCCTGCTTTACTTCTAATGTACTGCCACTTATCAATTCAATGCCAGCAGACACTTTTGCATCTCCAATAATAAGTTTCGATTCTTTTACCTCAAAAATATCTGCTTTGCTTTTAGCTACCACCTCTGTTTTTTCATCTAATGTAAGTGTGGCTCCTCCTGACAAGCCAATAGATCCTTCCACCTTTATATTCTTCATATATACATGTGTCGTATCATACACAGCTTTCAGTACCGTACCACCGGACAATTCATGGCACTCTCCCTCAGATCTGATAATGATTTCTTTCGGGAAATGACCATCGAAGTCACCTATAGAATTTACGACACTAACGCTACACTCTGTATCCTGTAATAAAATAATCTCTGCCTTTTCAACACCTTCAAATTCACCTTCACTGCTATATGATAAGTATGTCATGGCATCTGCCCAATCGGCATAATAGGTTTCCTTTGTGGTTCCATCCGCTTTGGTTTCAACGATCTTTACGACAGCCTGTGTGACTGTAAAGGTAACAGCATCAGATTTTACGGAGCTTTCCCCACATGAAACAGTACAATAGTACTGATAGGTTCCGGGCGCTAATCCGGCAGGAATCTGATAGGTACTTTCTGTTGCGCCAGAAACTGCAGTCTCTGTTGCAGAACCTTCTGTTCCATCAGATGTTACTTGATACCACTGGTAGGTCAATTCGCCGGTGCTCTCAGCCGCTATAGTAAGCTTCGGTGCGTCTGCTTCTGCATAATATTCCAGAACAGTACTCTTATTTTGAGCAATAGAAGGCTGCTCTGTAATCGTGATCGCTACAGGAATGACTTTGACATTTGTAATTTCTGTTTTATCTGTCAGATCTACCGGTTCTTCCTTATCCTGTGAAACAAAGCCATAACCCGGAACTAACATATTGGAAAGGGCATAACCCTTTGATGCGTCACAGGTTTCACCGCTTATGACATCTGTATATACCGAACTGTATATACCTCCGCGAAGATTAATGGTTACTTTTGCAGATTCTCGATTTCCATCAGCCGTCTTAATATAATGATACACATATAAATTTTTAACACTTGTATCCGCTCCTTCAATAGAAAGTTCGGCTCCTCCATATCCATATATATATTCATATTCGCCACTCTTAATTTGACAACGGGCATCGGAATTGCTTGTAGTCTTAAGAGTTCCTACCACTACCTTATTACATTTTCCACTTTCTAATACTCCAGTACCATTTTGCAGAATATCCAATTCATAACAATATGCATTGTTTAATGTAAAATTCGCCTGATCATCAACATTAAGAGTACCATACAGCTTACCGGTTAAACTTTTCGAATTTGTTAAAACAACGCCCATATTCCGAAAGTTCATTATAAAATTACCACATGCCCATATTCCTCCGGCATTGGTACCAGGATTCGCTCTATATAGCCCCATTTCCATTCCATTCAGATTAATGGTCAACGTTACATTTTTATTTTCACCGTCTAATGTCCATTCAAACTCTTTATAATCATCATAATTAATTTTAGCAGTTTGCAATAACTTTAATGTAATATCAAGCTCACTATCCGTAGAGGTATTTACTGCCTCGCTGATCGCATTGCACGCGTCATTCAATGTTGTATAATTTGTAGATTCACCATTTATACTGACCTGAACCAGATCATTAGCCAGCGTTGCCACGCCATAATCCCCAACCAGAGCATAAATTGCCGGCAGTTCCACATCTTTACCAAGTACGAGCTTATTGCCTTTTTCATCGGTATCAGGCAGAACCGGGGTATAGACATAGCAGAAACCCTCATGCTCTTCGCTACTGTCAAATTCTTCTGCGTCACTCTCGTCTGCATCCAACTCCCACTTGATATCCGCAAGCTGGATTTTCTCAGTCTTAGCAGCACTTTCATTATCTGAAACGGAAACTGCATCTTCCTGTTTTGCTTTTTCCACTGTTACAGTCAGCGTATCAGGGAAATTGATGTCATCTTCTGATGCTCCGACATCCAGTTTCTGCTCCCGTATGTCTTTTGACAAAGAATCAAAAGCAACAATAGACAGCTCCTCCTGCGTAGTCTCTGCACCAACTGCCAATGCTGACAGATCCGTCATATTGCCGATCATGACAACGGACAGGGCAACAGATAGTATCCGCTTGGATAACTGTCTAAAGTTAATGATGGTATTTTTCTTTTTCATATAAATTCTCCTCTTACTTATCACAAAGCCTTTTACGGCATAGTTCACCTGATTATCTCATAATATATTATAGTTACCTCTATATTATTTGTATAGCAAACTAAAGTTGAGTAAAACTAAACTTTTAACCAAACTTTTTTACTGTAAACGCAAAAAATCCCCTGTATGGAAGCTACCATACAGGGGGCTGTGTTTTGTTGCTATTTAATTAGATTCAAAGCAGACCAATTTCTCTGCCGCGGTTGACCGCCTGCTGCCTGTTCTGTACCTGAAGCTTCCGAAAAATATTATTGCTGTGAAATTTAACGGTTCCGGTCTTTTTTCCAAGTCTGTCGGCAATCTCATCATTGCTCATTCCCTGCGCCATCAGCCGGAACACATTTGCTTCCATAGCCGTCAACGGTTCATAATATTCGGCCGGTGATTTCAGATAATCAGGAAAATGTTTGCCAACCTCTCCCGCAAGGTCCATGATCATATCTGTAAAGGCATCCGCGCCTCTCTCCTGCTGATAGACTGTGAGCATCTGTACCATACAGTTGCCTTCATCTGCAAGCAGACGGAGATAATGATGCCGCCTTGCAAGTGCCAACGCTTTGCCAAGCTCATCGCTCATCCGTTGTCTGTCGCCGGCTTTGTGGTAAATGATGGCGGAAAGCATGTAGCACTCGCACAGATCCATATACCTTTTTACCGGGCTAAGCAAATCAGTAAGCTGCTTCACCAGCACATGAGCCACCATATATCTACCCGTTTGCAGATAGCATCGTACCTTTACCAGATAGGCATACATGTCCATCATAAAGATGTCCTTATTTTCATCCGGTGCTGTATGCTCCAGCCAGTTTTCCACTTCCTCCTGACATCCGTCATAGCAGGCTGCCAGACAGGCAAGGGCATTTAAGCTGGAGGTCAGTTCCTCCCAGCCTGTTTGATGTATCCTTTCGCGGATTTTTTCAACCAGGGGCTTGGCCATCTTTGTCTGTCCATTTACAAGCAGGATTTTCATCTGCAGGGCCAGCGCCACGAACAGGCAGCGCATATCCTTATCCTTCTCAACAAGCGGAATGATACCCGTTACCAGCACAAGTGCGTTAAAGCATTCATTATTCTGATAATACCATTCTGCAAGTAAAATATCATATATACTCTGCCCATTGCCTCCGTACAGCTGCTGCACGGTATCAATGATGATATCGCCATATCGCTCCAAAAAGGGACCGTATCTCGTAAAATCACGAAATCCGTTCAATATACTCGGGCGGCAGGCTGACAGGGTAAGTCCCATAACCGGCACTGCCTGCATCTTAATCAGGCAAAAAATGATTCTCAGAAACATGGAATCACTTGTATACGGCATTACCATTTCCAGTATGATCCTGTAAAGGTCTGTCTGCTTCAGATCCTGTGGCTGCCAATGCTTTGGGGTCTCTCCCAACAGCTTCATGCTTTCTTTTGCCAGATCCAGTCGTCCTGCCATGGAATAGATCAGGGCAAGATGTGTCACCAGCACGGGATTTTCCATACATTCCTGTGTGTCAAGCCGGTAGAAATATTCTCTGCAATCCCAAAGCGCGGGCATGGAAAAAGGATGCCGGACAAATTCTTCCACGATGGTTTCCGGTAAATGCCCCCTTTTATCCGCCGCTTTCATAATGCGCAGCATTTCTTTTCTCGGGCGGGGATAGGTTTGTTTTTCTTTTTTTATCATACTCATTATTGTCTCTTTAAAATATGGTGTGGACAGTATATAGGGATATTATACTCCTTATAATTGAGTTTTGACAAATGATTCGGGCGCCGATCAGTTGGCTGACAACAGAAAAGTCAATTACAATTTCTTAATTCTCTCAATCGCTTCAACCGTATTTTCATAAGAGCCGAATGCAGTCAGACGGAAATAGGTCTCGCCGCTTGGTCCAAATCCGGAACCGGGTGTACCCACAACATTTGCTTTTTCCAACAGATAGTCAAAAAATTCCCAGCTGTTCATTCCGTTCGGAGCCTTCAGCCAGATATAAGGAGCATTTACACCACCGGAAACGGTGTATCCGGCTTCTTTTAATCCGGTCAGGATATATTTTGCATTATTCATATAATAAGCGACCTGTTCTTTTAACTGTGCTTGTCCCTCCGGAGAGTAAACAGCTTCGCCGGCACGCTGGACAATGTACGGTGCTCCGTTGTATTTGGTGCCATGGCGTCTTGCCCACAATGCATGCAGCTTGGTTCCTTCTACCTCAAGGTCTTTGGGAATAACGGTATATCCAAGACGCACTCCGGTAAATCCGGCATTTTTGGAAAATGAATGTAATTCAATCGCACAGGTTCTGGCGCCCTCGCACTCGTAAATGCTGTGAGGAACATCGTCTTCGGAAATATAAGCTTCATAGGCTGCATCGTAGATGATCACGGAGCCGTTTTTATTGGCATAATCCACCCATTCCTGCAGCTGTGCCCTGGTAATGGTAGATCCGGTCGGGTTGTTGGGGAAGCACAGGTAGATAATATCCGGCAACTCTTTTGGAAGCTCCGGTGCGAAGTCATTGTCAACAGTACAGGGCATGTAGATCACATCGCTCCATGTCTCGGTCTTGGGATCATAGGTACCGGTACGTCCTGCCATAACATTGGTATCCACATATACCGGGTATACCGGATCGCAGACAGCAATCTTGTTGTCCACACTGAAAATCTCCTGAATATTACCGGAGTCGCATTTTGCTCCATCTGAAACAAAGATCTCATCAGCCGCAATATCGCAGCCTCTTTTTTTGTAATCATTTTCGGCGATTGCATTTCTTAGGAATTCATATCCCAGATCCGGTGCATATCCATGGAAGGTCTCGGCCACACCCATTTCCGAAACCGCACTGTGAAGCGCCTCGATAATAGCCGGTGCCAGAGGCTGGGTCACATCACCGATTCCAAGACGGATAATCTTTTTGTCAGGATTTTCTGCGGCATAAGCATTTACCTTTTTTCCGATTGTTGAAAAAAGATAGCTTCCTGGAAGTTTTAAATAATTGTCATTTACTTTTGCCATGTCCATTTCTCCTTTTTCGGGATCAGATGCATATTTACTGTACTGATTCTATTTTTTATTTTTATATTTTTATCAATCTTCCCAAGGGTATTCACCCTCAAAAACTGTCTCGGCCGGGCCGGTCATATAGACACGATTTTCTTTCCTGTCCCAGAATATTTTGATCTTACCGCCAAGGACCCTGACTGTTACCTCATCATCTGTCAATCCGTTTAAAATACAGGCAACTACGGTTGCACAGCATCCGGTTCCGCAGGCTAAGGTTTCGCCGGTTCCCCTCTCCCAGACACGCATATTGACATGCTTTCTGTCCACGATCTCTACAAACTCGGTATTGATCCTGTTGGGGAAATCCTCATAATTTTCAAAAGAAGGTCCGATAGCTTCAATATCCAGATCTGCCACATGATCTACAAATACGACCGCATGCGGATTGCCCATGGAAACACAGGTGATCTCATATACATCTTCTTTTATGGTAATGGGAGCTGATACAACAGCCTTGTCATATCCGGGAATATCGTTAAATTCCGCCCATCCTCCGTTTTTACTCATTTCTGAAAGGTATTCTGCCACAGGCACTTCTTTTGCAATCAAAACGGGAGCACCCATATTTACCTTTGCATGCGTCATTTTACCGTCCTTAACCGTCAGATCCAGATATTTGATCTTTCCGGCACTGACAATACTGATCTTTTTTTTGTCCGTCATTTTATGATCGTATACATATTTTGCCACGCAGCGGATACCGTTTCCACACATCTCCGAACGGCTTCCGTCCGCATTGTACATTTCCATTTCAAAATCCGCCACGTCTGACGGATTGATAAAGATCGCACCATCCGAACCGACACCAAAGTGTCTGTCGCTGACAACCTTCGCAAATTCTGCTTTATTTTTTATATGCTCCGTAAAACCATTGATATATACATAGTCGTTTCCACAACCCTGCATCTTGGTAAATTTCATATCCATTTTCCTCTTTCCTGCCATCTGCCAAAAAACTCTGTCGCCGGCACCTACTCCTGCATAATACTTAGCACCATCTGCGCTGTTTCCACCATACTGGTGCTGTTATCCATACTTGTTTTCTGTATGTATCTGTGAGCTTCCTCTTCTGTCATATTGTTCCGGTCCATAAGTAAAAGCTTTGCTTCCTTGATCAAAGCAATTTCCTTGGAGTTGCGCTGTCTCGGCTGTGCCTTTCTCTTTTTGCGCTTATAAGAAATAGAGTTACCGAGCATTTCAACCGTGTTGACGAGGTCTCTCATCTGGAACGGCATGGCCAGACAGATGATATCATTGTCCTGACAATCAACCAAGAGGTGCTGCGATGCCATAAGAAGCATTTCAAAATCATCAGGGAGATTTTCGTGCAGTTCAAAGTAAAGCATGTCCGTCAGCTTATATCCGCATACAACAATCCCATCCCGCAGCTGGTCAGCTGCCGCCAGAACCTGCAGTCCGGATGTACAGACCGCTTCCACGGAATATCCGCTCCGAACCAGCAGATTTTTCATATTTTTTGCATCTTCAATTTTGGGAAGTGCAACAATTATACTGGTCACTCTACATCCACCTCCTATCCGTGCCTGCATAATCTGACAAAATAATAATTCCATTTTGTCAAAACATATGATTGCACTTCAGGCTTAGTATCTGTAGAGATATTTAGACACTTCCCAGTCTGTTACAACTGCGCGGTATTCATTCCACTCATTTAATTTTTCTTCCAGATAAGTATTGTATACCTGCTCACCGAGCACTTCTTTCATAAAAGGATCCTCGCGGAAGGCTTCGATTGCCGCCATAAGGGTATCGGGCAGAGTCTTGATGCATGCCTCTTCTCTTTCCTTTTCTGTCATGGATAATGCGTTTTCATCCATGTGTGCCGGAGGCTCGATTTTATTTTTGATGCCGTCCAGTCCTGCCATCAGGGCAACCGCAATTGCAAGGTATGGATTGGCTGTCGGATCCGGACTTCTCAATTCTACTCTTGTATTTTCACCGCGTGATACCGGAATCCGGATCAGGTGATTTTTATTTTTGCAGCTCCATGCCGTATAAACCGGTGCTTCGTAACCCGGAATCAGTCTTTTATAAGAATTAACCAGCGGATTAAATACCAGAGTCATGGCACAGATATGCTTTAAAATTCCGCCGATGAAATAATAAGCTTCCTTGCTGATGCCAAGTTCATCCGAAGGATCGTCAAAGATATTTTTTCCGTCCTTCATCAGAGACATATTCATGTGCATACCGCTTCCGTCGCAGCCGGGCTTTGGTTTGGGCATAAAGGTAGCATGAAGTCCGTGTCTCTTGGCGATGGTCTTTACCGCCATCTTGAATGTCTGGATATTATCTGCCGTTTTCATGGCTTCATCATAATGAAAATCAATCTCATGCTGGGCGGGTGCTGCTTCATGGTGGGACGACTCCACAACAAAGCCCATCTCTTCCAGCGTCAGGATCATCTCACGTCTTGCATTCTCGCCAAGATCCAGCGGTCCGATGTCAAAATATCCGGCCTGCTCATGTGTCATGGTAGTCGGCAGTCCGTTTTCATCTGCATGAAACAGGAAAAATTCACATTCCGGTCCGACCTGGAATGTATAACCCATTTTTTTGGCTTCTTCAACCGCTCTTTTTAATACGTTTCTCGGATCGCCTGCATAGGGCTTTCCGTCCGGTGTATAGATATCGCACAAAAGTCTTGCAACCTTTCCGTGCTGTGGTCTCCACGGAAAAACCTCAAAGGTACTGAAATCCGGATATAAATACATATCGGATTCTTCATCACGGACAAAGCCTTCCACGCTTGCCCCATCAAACATAAACTGGTTATCAAGAGCCCTTTCAAGCTGACTGACGGTAACCGCTATATTTTTTAATGTTCCTGAAATATCGGTAAACTGCAATCGGATAAATTCCACGTCCTGCTCATTGCACATGCGCACAACGTCTTCTCTGGTATATTCTGTCATGACTTCCTCCTTAAGATTTACATATACATTTTATAAAAGGGCATTCTTCCCCTATGAAAGAACGCCCTTGTTCTTCAACATCATACCAACTTAACCGTTGCTTTGTCAATGTTTTCGGAAAGAAACTTCGCACCGGCTTCTGCCCGGCTCCCCGCCCCGGGGCGTTTGCTATCGGT
>OIYP01000057.1_pt1 | contig 82425 bp, 72 predicted proteins | sample 1588261 | NCBI WGS metagenome assembly OIYP01 (sample SAMN03283293) | human gut metagenome | biome: human-associated habitat; material: feces | host: Homo sapiens | place: Peru | collected 2012 | reverse complement strand
AGTCTTATCGTGCAAGCACGAACGACTTTTTGACCTTTTGACCCTGATATCATATCGTAAAGCAATAAATTTTACTCGATCAGGATGTGAAAAGATGAATAAAACAGACATTTGCAAGATTGCAACAGATGATGATTTCATGGAAACAAAGCAACACGGGGACCGGCATTATCCATTTCAATTTTATAAAGAAGATATTTCATGGTTTGATTTTTATTGCATTGACTGGCACTGGCATACGGAACTGGAGTTTATGTATGTGGAAACCGGAAATGTCAGGGCATGGATCGGGGATAAAGAGGTGGAAATAACTGCCGGAAATGCAATTTTTGTCAATTCCAGGATCATGCATCGTTTCCAGTCCGAAGCAGATGCCTCTATTCCCAATTTTTTATTTATGCCGGATTTTATTGCTGCCATGGACAGCCGTATTTATGAAAAATATGTCAAGCCGATTATAGACTCGACTCTGACATATCAGATTTTTGATAAGGAGATTGGATGGCAGGCAGAGGCGATAGAGATGATCAGAAAAATAGTTGGAGTGCAGGAAGAAAAAGATTGTGAGCTTGCGACATCAGTCTGTATCCAGAGGCTGTGGCTTTTGCTATATGAAAATGCGGATTTTCAGACCCTCAAAAAAGATACGGATAAATCGGCGATTTCTTTAGCAAGACTGCAGCTGATCATGCAATATATACATACCAATTATCAAAAGAACGTTTCACTGGATGAGATGGCGGACTATGCCGGGGTAAGTAAAAGTACGGTTTTAAATCTTTTCAGGCAATATCTGCATACATCTCCGGTCAGCTATATGATCAATTACCGCTTAAAGGAGGCCGCATGGCTGTTGTTAAAAACGGAGAAGAAAGTCTCTGTTATTTCAAAAGAGACAGGCTTTAAAGGCGTAGATTACTTTTGCCGGACGTTTAAGGAATATTATCATATGACGCCGACACAGTATCGGGATAAGGCGAAGTCAGAGCATACCAAATATAGCAGAGGGAAGAAAATTTTGGATAGTTGAAAATAAAAATAGAATCTGTTACACTCATATACAAACATACATTCGATTAGAAGGAGGATAAAGTGATATCATGTCGGAAAAAACATACATTGCCATTGACCTGAAATCGTTTTATGCCTCCGTAGAATGTATCGAGAGAGGGCTCGATCCGTTAAAGACCAATTTAGTCGTGGCAGATGTGAGCCGGACGGAAAAGACAATATGTCTCGCGGTATCACCGGCGCTCAAAAAATATGGGATTCCGGGCCGTCCGAGGTTGTTTGAAGTAGTGCAGAAGGTCCGGGAGGCCAATATCCGCAGAGAAAAGCAGGCACCTTGTCACCGGTTTAGCGGGACATCCTTTGATGAAACAGAGCTTAACCGGTCACCGGAGCTTCAGATCAGCTATATTGCTGCTGCTCCGCGCATGTCCCGTTATATGGAGTACAGCACCAGGATTTTTGATATTTATCTGAGATATATTGCGCCGGAGGATATGCATGTATATTCGGTAGATGAGGTATTTATTGATGCGACCGCGTATCTGCATACCTACGGACTGACAGCGCATGAGCTGGCACTGCGTATGATCCGAGATGTTTTGCGTGAAACAGGTGTGACGGCAACTGCCGGGATCGGCACCAATATGTACCTGTGCAAAATCGCCATGGATATTGTTGCCAAAAGGATGCCGGCTGACGAGGACGGTGTGCGTATTGCCGAGCTTGATGAGGAGTCATACCGGAAGCAGCTCTGGAATCATGTGCCGCTCACGGACTTCTGGCGTGTCGGGCCCGGATATGCCAAAAAGCTGAGAGAGGTCGGTATTTATACCATGGGTGATGTGGCGAGATGTTCCCTGGGAAAGGATACCGATTATTACAATGAAGATCTTTTATACAAGCTGTTTGGTATCAATGCAGAGCTTTTGATCGATCATGCATGGGGATGGGAGCCTGCGACGATTGCTGAGATCAAGGCTTACCGTCCGGAGAAAAACAGTCTGAGCACAGGACAAGTGCTGCAGTGCCCCTATACGGCACAAAAGGCTAAGCTGATCGTGAGGGAAATGACAGATCTGCTGGTACTCGACCTTGTGGATAAAAAGCTTGTTACAGACCAGATGGTACTTACCGTCGGATATGATATCGAGAGCCTGACCAATCCGGAAATCCGCCGCAAATATCATGGCGAAGTGACGACGGACCGCTATGGCAGACATGTGCCCAAGCATGCACATGGCACGGCCAACTTATCCTGTCAGACATCATCGACGAAGCTTATTATGAAGGCAGTTGAGGAGCTGTATGACAGGATCATCAATCCGGATCTTTTGGTACGTCGGATCACGGTTGTGGCATCGAGAGTCGTACCCGAAAGAGAGGCCGACCAAAAAGAAGTATTTGAGCAGCTCGATCTGTTTACCGATTATCAGGCATTGGAGCAGGAGCGGGAACAGGAAAAGCAGGAGCTTGACAAGGAAAAACGGATCCAGAAGGCCATCCTTGATATCCAGAAAAAATATGGTAAAAATGCGGTATTAAGGGGAATGAATTTTGAAGAAGGGGCAACAACCAGAGAAAGAAACGGTCAGATCGGAGGGCATAAAGCATGAGTGAATATTATCCGGATGCACACCGGTATGACGATATCATCCATCTGCCTCACCACCGGTCGGTGAGCCGTCCTCATATGACACTTCATGACAGGGCTGCCCAGTTTGCTCCGTTTGCGGCACTGACCGGGCATGAAGAGGCTATCGAAGAGACTGCCCGCCTGACTGACTCTGAGATCGTGCTGGATGAGACTGCAATCGCCGCGATCAATGCAAAGCTTTATGAAATATCCCAAAGGCTTTCGGAAAAGCCGGTTGTATCCATCACATATTTTTGTCCGGATACACACAAAGAAGGTGGTGCATACTTAACAGATGTCGGTTTTATCCGCAAGATCGATAAAGAGGAAAAGGTACTTTTCATGGATAGCGGCATCCGGATCCCGATGGACCGTATTGTGGAATTGTACATATAGTTTCTTGTATTTTCTAAAAAAACTGATAACATAATAATTATGATATCAGGGTCAACCCGCTAAACAGGAGAAGATAGACTATGGATCTAAGAGTCTTGCGATATTTTTTAATGGTTGCAAGGGAACAGAGTTTTACAAAAGCTGCAAGACAGTTAAATATTACCCAGCCGACGCTATCCAGACAATTGGCAGCACTTGAGGAGGAGCTGGGTGTCCGGCTTTTTGACAGAGGCGGTCACAGCATCACGCTTACCAATGAAGGACTGCTGCTAAAACGGCGGGCTTTGGAAATTGTAGATCTGGAGGACAGAATTGTCAGTGAATTTAAAGGCGGCAATGCTTCGGTAGAGGGTATGATTACCATTGGATGCGGAGAATTTATGGCTGTGGAGCTTTTAGCCGGGATCTGCAAAAGCTACAAAGAAAAATATCCGTTGGTAAGGTTTACCATTCATACCGGAACAGCAGATACAATTTCCGATATGATGAATAAGGGATTGGTTGATGTTGGTCTGTTTTTGGAGCCGGTTGATACGCAGGGGCTTGATTATATACGCATCCAGGGAAGTGATCACTGGGTTGTAACTATGAGAGCAGATGATCCGCTGGCTGCAAAAGAGGCCATTACCAGGGAAGATCTGTTGAAACTGCCGCTGATCTTACCGGAGCGCGCCAATATACGGAGTGAGCTTGCAAACTGGTTTGGAAAGGATTTTGACAGATTGAATATTGCATTTGTCAGTAATCTGGGAACCAATGCCGGTATTATGGCAATGCACGGCCTGGGATATCCGGTTTCCGTGGAGGGAGCGGCAAGGTATTGGAGAAACGATCTGGTTGTCCAAAAAAGATTGTATCCACAAATTACCGTAAATACGGTCATTGCATGGCGCAGAAACATTCCTTATGCAGCAGCAGTCCGGTACTTTATCGATGAAATAAATGCCTCCTGGGCATAATTGATGATACAATATAAGTATTAGACATATATAAAAAAGAAATTTTATAATGGTTGCATAAGGTAAAATATCTTATGCATCTTTTTTATTAATACCAAAGGATCAGAAAAATAAATTTTTTACAGGAGGAATTGTTATGAGTAAAAAATTAGTTGCGTATTTTAGTGCAAGCGGAGTAACTAAAAAGGCCGCAGAAATGGTAGCAGAGGCATGCGGCGGCAGGCTGTATGAGATCGCGCCCAAGGTACCTTATACACAGGCAGATTTAAACTGGATGGATAAAAAGTCCAGAAGCAGTGTTGAAATGAGTGATAAATCCATCCGTCCGGAGATCGGCGGCGAGGAAATTTCTGTTGATGAATATGATGAAATTTTTATCGGCTTCCCGATCTGGTGGTATGTAGCACCTACCATTGTCAATACATTTTTGGAAAAATATGACTTCTCCGGTAAAAAGATCATTCTTTTTGCAACATCCGGTGGAAGCTCATTTGGAAATACCGTAAAAGAACTGCAGCCATCTGCTCCCAAGGCCATTATTGTAGAGGGTAAGGTTTTGAACCACATGAGCAGACAGGATATCGTAAACTGGGTAAAAAGTGTAGAGTAATGTGGACAGAAGAGCACAGGGCTTTGGCGTGCTGCAGTTCAATGCAGTGGTGGCGACCAATCTTCATGCGCGTCATCTATATGAACGGCTGGACTTTGTACAGCTTGGCACCATACCGGGAGGATTCCGTATGAAGGATGGGCATTATGAGGATATCTGCCCATATTATCATGAACTGTAACAAAATGATGTCAGGATCAAAAGTTATATATAATAATTCTTGCATAGGATGGATAGTTGCATTAAAATAACGTTAGATGCAACTAACCATCTTTTTTATTGGGATGGTGGAAAACAGAGGAAAATAACATGACGATTTATGAGTATGGCGACCGGAGCAAGCCACACATACTTTTGATTCACGGCATGTGGATGATACATGAAATGATGCTGCCGTATGTGGATAAGTTAAGGGATGACTATCATATCATTGCACCGGATCTGACCGGACATGGAAGAGACACAGGCCGGTTTGAATCGGCACAAAAAGAGGCTTCGGAAATTGCAGACTGGCTTGTGCAAAATCAGATGACGGAGCTTGCGCTTGTTTTTGGAGCGTCGCTTGGCGGTGTGATTGCTATGGATGTGATTTCCAATGAAACTGTTTTACATACGCACTGTGCTGTTATGGAAGGAGCTTCCCTTACGCGTGTGCGTGGCGTGGAATGGCTGTTTCGTGCGATGTTCTGTGCCATGAAAAAGCATCCGGAGACAATTGCCAATATGTATGCATCCTTGCCGGAGCTTGATGAGGATGCGGGAAGGATGCTTTCGGATACAATGGCGCGCACGGATAAAGAAATGCTTTCCAATCTTGTGCATAGCTGTAACAGTTATCCGTTTGAAACGCGTCCGCTTTCGCCGGAGCTGCAAAGACACCTGTTTTTTGAGTTTGGCAGTAAGGATTCACACCTGGTGTGCCGGAAGTCGATCAAAAAATATTATCCCGGAGCAAAGATCATAACGAGAAAGGGCTATGGACATTGTGAATATATGTTTACACACAGTGGTCAATATGCGGAATTGCTGAAAAGCTATATGGAGGAGAAATGATTATGAAACTACTATTATTGATGGGATTGATCGGTCACATATTATGTGGTGTTTCTGACTGTCTTCTGACCTATGCCCCCAATGGAAAGGTTAATTTGACGGATTTCAAGGATTATGAAAAATCCAGCGTATCATTTCAGGGGATGCCGTTAAAAAACCTGTCTCTTGCCATGGTGCTTGGTGTGATCGCCATGACGCTGGAGCTGTTTGGTTATACACAGCTATGTGATTATGTCAGAGGTTATTCCTCTGTTTATTACCGGATCATGTATGCGTCCGCGCTGGTTATGTTTATTTCCCTACCTTTGCATCATATTATCTGCTGTCTGTGCGAGTGGTTTTTTGTCAGACTCGGATTGACAAAGGAGGCCTTGAACAGTGTCTGGGATTTCTTTAAATGCACCGTGTATACAATGTATGTCGGCTATCTTGCCATGATCGTATTTGCGGTTTCATTTCTGATCGTAGTAGTGACCGGACAGACAGATCTGCCCAGATGGGCTGCCATATTCAACCTGCTTCCGTTAGCCGTTGTTACCCTGCCAACCAAGCTCCCTGCAAAGGCCAATGTGATCGGAGCAGTGATGTTTCTGGGACTTCTGTTTTTGATGTAGGGCTTGATTCTCCCAACAATATGTGTTAAACTTGCACTCACAAAACCCTTATGGGAGTGGATTTTTTAGAGAATTCTTTTTCGCCACACAGTTTCTGCTGTGTGGTTTTTTATGTGGAGGATATTATGGATCAGAATTTTATGAAGGAAAAGAAAATACTGCCTCTGGTGATTTCCATGTCATTGCCCATGGTCGTTTCGATGGCAACCAATTCTTTATACAATATTGTGGACAGTTATTTTGTGGCAAAGATCAGCGAGGACGCGATGACAGCGCTTTCTCTGGTATATCCGATCCAGAACCTGATGACTGCGATCGGTGTCGGCTTTGGTGTGGGACTCAATGCAAAAATCGCTTATTTTCTGGGAGCAGGTGCGAAAGAGCAGGCAGACAAGGCTGCTTCAACCGGAATGCTTTTAAGTCTGATCCACGGCATTGTACTGATGGTGATCTGCCTTCTTGGAATGCCCTGGTTTTTATCTCTGTATACCAAAAATCAGGCGATCCTTGAGATGGGACTGGTATATGCAAACCGGGCATTTTTATTTTCTGTGATTATCATGCTCAGTATTTCTCTGGAGAAGATTTTTCAGGCCGTGGGCAAGATGCGTGTTTCGATGATCAGTATGATCGCCGGCTTTGTCACAAATATTGTTCTGGATCCGTTGATGATCTTTGGCATCGGCCCGTTTCCCAGGATGGGTATGGCGGGTGCTGCATATGCGACAGGAATTGGACAGACGGTGTGTCTGCTTTGTTATTTCCTGTTTTTATATCTGGATCCGGTTCCGCTTACCTTTAGCAAAAAGTATATTTCAATGGATGGCGGTCTGTTGAAGGGGCTGTATTCCATCGGTATTCCGGCCACCTTAAATATGGCACTGCCGTCACTTTTAATTTCTTCATTAAATGGTATTTTGTCGCCATTTTCAGACAAGTATATTCTGGTGCTTGGTGTCTATTACAAGCTGCAGACCTTTGTATATCTGACCGCAAACGGAATTATCCAGGGCATCCGGCCGCTTGTCAGCTTCAATTATGGTGCGGGAGAAAAGAAAAGAGTGGAACAGATTTACAGGACGACTTTGGCTTTGAGCGCAGGTGTTATGGCTGTCGGTACGGGATTGTCACTTTGCATTCCGGGACAGATGATCGGTCTTTTTACAGCACAGAAGGATACACTGCAGATTGGTATAAAGGCATTGCAGATCATTTGCATCGGATTTATACCATCAGCGGTTTCCGTGACCTGCTGTGGAGTTTTGGAGGCTTTGGGAAAAGGTGTGCCTTCGCTGCTTGTTTCGTCCTTAAGATATGTTGCTGTAATGATACCGGCAGCCTTTATCATGAGCCGCATCATTGGGGCAGAAGGCGTATTTGTGGCATTTCCCATAACAGAGACTGTGGCCGCGATAGCCGCATTTCTGATATACAGAAGCTTTTATACAAAAAGCTTTCAATACAATGAAAGCTCCGTTCAGGTCTGATCTCCGAATATATATATTTTCATGAAAAGGCATCTTTTGTCATTGATATGGAAAAGAAATGAGTTTCATTTTTGATATAGGTGTTGTTGAAAAAAAGAAAGAGAAGTCAGTATCGAAAAAAGATACCGGCTTCTCTTAATTTTTACAACTTCATACTGTGATGTCAATATCAGACCATTGGGATCCTTAACATCCCTTTGCATTTGCATCTTCGCAAATAGCATTCATTGTCTTGCAAAGCTTGTTAAAGTAAACAAACGGTCCGACAACGATACAAGATCCAAGTACATTCCACAGCCAGAAAGTAGATGCTCCAAAGTCGCTTTGGATTCCCCTTGCACGAGCCTCATCACCAACACGCTGTGACATCTTGTGCATCCAGACAATCGGATAGATACCAAGTGTCAACCAGGAGAATATAAAGGCCATCAGGCAGTAGTGCATTGTTTTCTTACCGTCACGTCTGGAAGCAATGGTATTTAAGTCATTTGTCATCTTGGTCAAAAAATAAATGCCATAAATTCCCAGAGTAATAAAGGAAAGTAAAAAGAATGCTACCATACTTCTGTCTGTCTTGAAATTCTGGTTAGCGGTTACATTTTGATTGTTCTCCATACTAAATTCTCCTTTGTACAATTTTTATATTTCCCACCTTAACTCTATCACACTAAAAAGTAATTTGCAAATACAAAATAGAATTTCTATCCGGATTGTTTTTTTTCAATTTTTCCCGTAAGATGTATTTATTCAGTTATATAATCTTGAAAATATATATGAAAGGTACGTGAAGCACAACAAATATAAAAAGTGAAAAGGGGATCATTATGAGAGGAAGAAAAAAAACAGCAGCAGTATTTTGTATGTTGGGTATATCTTTTTTGATATGCGCATGCGGAAAAGAAAATGGTATCGGAAAGGATGGTCCGGCAAATGCGGGAACTTCTGAAGCGGATAATGTCGGGGGACAGGATATTTCCGATACAGGAACAAAGAAAGAAAAAAATGCCCAGGGTGTGGAAGATCTTGTCCGGGATGGTTTTGCCAAAGAGGGTGAAATAACACTGGAAGAGGAATATACGATGGAAGTGGACTATCACGTGCCGGAAATTCTCTTGGACAGTGAAGGGGCAAAGGCGATCAATGAAAAGATCAAAGAGGACTGTCAGGATGTAATTTGTCTGCAGGATGATGATATGCCGTGGTGGCAGGTAAATTACGAAGCATATCTGAATGGAGATATTCTCAGTGTCCTTCTTATAAAGAGTAGTGTGATGGATGGATATACAGAATATTATGCCTACAATCTGGATATTAAAAAAGGCAAAGAGCTGGATCAGCAGGAGCTGATAGAGACCCTCAGTATAGCAGCCGGTCAGGGAGAATCTCCTACAGAGGCTGTACTGCGGTCTTTGAAAAAGGCAGCAGCATATCAGTGCGATCAGGATATCCGGCTTTTTTTTGAAGCAGAGTACTTTAAAACCGCAGATCCGGATGAGTCACATAATATGTATGGCCAGTGTCTTCTTATGAGAATGGAGACGCTTCAGGAGGACAATATCAATCTGGAACTTCCCATGTATCTGGATGAAAAGGGAGAGCTGTCTGTTGCCGTGGGGATTTACAGCATGAGTGGCGGAGGAATTTATTATGAAATTTTGAAGCCGCTTACAACAGATACCTGTGTTGACTGTGATTTGGATTTTGACGAAATATATATTACATACCGGGATGGGAAAATGACAGTCTGTATAGAAGAGAGTGACTGGACCATGTCGATATTTGATCGGGGAAATCTCGAATTCGGAAAAGAGTACGAGGTGCATGGTATTTACAAGGATTACATAGATGCAGCCATGATCACTGTCGTAAAGGGCAGATATGTGGTACCTGCCTTTGTGTCCGAGGATGGTCTGGTGTCATATCTGGATGTATATCAATGTGGCCGGGCCGGATATTTTTGTATGACCGAGCCTGTTTATGGATTAACAGGGATCGATGCTATTACAGAAGAAAATATGGATGTTGTGGAAGATGCATTGTATAACGCGGTGTTTGAAAGAAATGCAGAGTTTTCCCGGACGGTAATGGGGTTATATGAGGGAGACGGACTTGGTACGGATATTACATATCACACGGACGCCGGGACACAATATACAGAGCATTATTATCTGGGTTATGATATGGATGATGCGCGCACCTTTCTGTATCAGGATTCCAATTATGATGCAGACCTGTATTTCTGTTATGAGGGCAGCTGCACCTATCTTGGCATGGATGAAGGAGGAATGATTCTTTCTTTTGAACTGTATGATACAGAAACAGGGGAGGCTATGTATGGAGCTTTTTCGGAATGTCGGAAGGATGGCTTTAATGAACAGACAGAAGAATGGGAGGAGTGGGCAGATTATATACAGCTTAGCGGTTATGATCTGTTTGGACCGGAACATAGAAATGTGAGACTGGATGTTTCCGTAGGTTAGCGGTATATATTTGAGTTCAAAAGTCTTATCGTGCAAGCACGAACGACTTTTCGACCTTTTGACCCTGATATCATCATATTATGTGTAAAGGAGAAATGAATATGAGGAAAAGAAAATGTGCGTTGATAGGGGGAGTCTTTCTTTGTATTGTGCTTTTTGCCGGTTGTGGCAGAAGTGAAAAGGTGGAGATAGAGTCATCAACTGATGTGGTACCGGCTGAGGAAGTGCCGTCCGGGGAGCCGGATGATAAAATATCATCGGAAATGGTCCGTAATGCATATATGGATTTTCTGGATGGAGCCGGGACGATAAAAACGGCGGAATGCTTTCGGGAAGATGATGCAGATGGAAACTTTGATTATCTGCTGTATGGAGAGTATACCTTATCTGAGCTTCAGGAGGCTATTGCAGAGGCCGAAGGTGGAGAGAGTACAGTGCAATATGCTTTTTGGGGATATCCTGACGAGCGGGAGCTTATGTTCCTGTGCTTTAAAAACCGGGATTCGCTCGCCCTTCATTGGACGGGAATTATCCGTTATGAGGATGACGGACCGGTGCTTGCGGGCAGTTATGAGGCTGGATACCGTTCAGAAGCTACATTGTATGATACCGGTTATCTTGTCTATCAGGGCTCCGGTGGAGCCGGAGATTATGAAACACAACTGATCCGGATCGATGATAAGGGAGATCAGCATGTGGAACGCTCCTTAAGGGAGATGTGGTCTTCCTATGCAGTCAGTTGGATTTATGAAATTGATCCGGAGGGTAATGGTCCCGAGGGAGATTATTCGGCATTATCTACTGATTTTATGATGCGTACATGTGTCACGCCGGATAAAAAGTATTTATGTGTGGATAACAGCGACAATAGCACATCGGAAGCTGCTTTAATAAAAGAGTTATCGGAGCTTGGGGTAAGTGAAATTTCCCGGGAAAAGATGGATGAGCTGTTTGATCTGTCGGAATATACAGGGAGTGAGATTGTCTGGAATGTTGTGGACGAACAGGAAACGACCGTGGCAGAAGAGCCGGTATCTGTTTCCTATGGAGATGAATCGGAGCTTTCCGGGGCAGATGATCAGCAGATCTGCATATTGGATGAGTCGGAATACCGTGTCATTGTAAAGCTGGACACAACAGAAGAGATAAGAGACCTGAAGATTTACCGGATCAGCATGGATTATATAGAGGATGAGATATGCTTTTGGGGAGAAGAGCTTTATGAGAAGCCCGAAATGGTTCCCGGTACACCTTTTTATATCCAATTGTCTTTTCCGGGAGATTCACCGAGTACCGGTATCTCCTATGTGGACAGCAGCAATGAGACCAGATATTTTACTCTGATGATGAGTGGATATGATGGCTCTCTGGTATTGGATGAGGAGAAGCCTTTCCGTTAGTGTATAGGAGGTAGTGGGATGAAAAGATGGAATATGATATCTGTTATTATATTATCCGGTATACTGCTGTGCGGATGCGGCAAAGAGGTACCGGACACAGACAGGGAGACAGTAACAGAGAGAGATCGTGTAATAACAGCTGACAGGCAGCAGGAAGAGAGTGTGGATACTCCGGCTGAAAAGGTTTACAACAATGGTGGCAATTTTGTCAAGGTAGGAGACAGTATTTATTACATAAAGGTGTCTGAGGAGGCGCTGGTAAATTCTGTGCCGTATGGGGACTTTCGCGAATATTCCCAATGCGGGGAGAATAGCTGGCTGATGCGCTATGATACGGTTGCCGGCGGAGAGGCAGAGATGGTTGCTGTTGTTCCGTGGAGTAACCGGCTGATCTACAGTCAGGGGTGTTTTTATCTGAGCTACTTTGATAAAGCATCCGAGAAAAAGCTTGCCGAGGTTGATCTTGAAAGCGGCAGGCTGACGATCCTGTGTGATGAACTGATACGAAGCCTGGATCCGGATACGGGACGATATGTGATTGTTCGGTATGAGGATGGTGCGTGCTTATTGGAAGCATATGAAGGAAGAACAAAAATTGCTGATATAGTTATTAACAAACCATATTGTAATCTGGTTGAGGTCAGGCTGCAGGATGATTATCTGGTATATTGTCTGGATGACGGAGTTGAAGAGGACAATCCTTATCTGAGTTACAATAATCTTTACGCCTACTGTCTTTCAACGAAAAAAACGGTATGGCTTGGCAGGATACCTTCCAATCCGGCTGTAGATTATTATTCCAATGGTGAAATTGACCAGATAGAAATACTGGATCAAATGGTTTATGTCGGGGTTGGTTATTATGAGGGAAGCGGACATTTTCTGACCGGTGGAGCAATATGCACCGCCGATGTGACGAAGGAAGGAAGCCTGAAGGTCACAGAGAAAGAGGCAGATGGCCCGACAGAGAGAATGACCTTTCTCAGATCTGCACTGCCTGAAATCAAAATCTCCAATCACGATGAATATGAGGTGGTTCAGGATTTCCAATCCAACCGGCTTGTATTGATGATTCCGGACCAGTCTACAGGTCTAAAGGAAAAAGAGCTTTTTAATCTTTCCGATGCTATATTTGAGCCTGAGGGAACGGAAAGAATTGAGGTGTCCGAGTATGTTGACGGCATGGTATATCTGATTTTGGATGATGTGTATTATGATGAAGAAAGATCCTCAGACTGGGAGGACGTATATACGCTCAATGCAGTGACCTTCTGTGCGTTGGATCCCGATTCGGGAGAGATCATCAAAATGGAAGATACCATGGTATTGCCAAAATCCCGGGATGCACATTAAGCGGCCCCTTTAGAAAATCTGTTCAGGGGCGTGCTGCTGTGTATACCGTACTTCAGTCATTTGGAATATCATGAAAGCGGCCGGTCAGTTCCTCGGTTTTTACAATGTTGATAAATGCATGCGGATCAATGGAGCGTATGAGAGGGATCAGCTGCCGCTTGGCTTCCGCATTGATCACCGAATAGATCAAGGTCTTTTCTTTCTCCTCATAACATCCGATGCCCTGAAATAATGTGGCATCGTGATGAGTGGTTTCCCGGATCGTATGATAGATTTCGCGTGCTTTGTCAGAGATGATAAACAACGTCTCTTTTTTGTATCGTTTATAAAGGATCTGGATCATTTGTGTACTGCAGAACTGAAATATGATAGAATACAGGGCGATGGTCCAGCCAAACAGATATCCGGCGATGATAAGCATGACCACATTCCCCAATAAAATATAATTCCATGCATCAATCCCCTTTTTCTGAGATAAAAATATACTGATAAAATCGGTGCCGCCGGTTGTTGTACCGACATTTAAACACAGGCTGATGGCAAATCCGTTTATCAGTCCGCCGAACACGCAGTTCAGCATCGGATCCTGTGTAAATACATAGGATGGCAGAAGATCGACGAAAATACCGGATAATATAATTGTCAGAATAGAATAGAGAGTAAACTTTTTGCCAATGTAGCGGAAACCGATATAAACCGGAAACAGGTTAAGCATGATATTAAAAAGTGAATAGGGTATTTGTACATGCAGAAACTCCTGAAAAATTTCCTGCAAAAGCAGAGAAACACCGGAAAAGCCACCCGGAAATAAATTAGAGGGTCTTGCAAAGCAGCACAGATTCCACGCAAAGATCATGGAAGCGGCAATAACAATAAAAATCCGGAATACCTGATAAAATCCGGGATGTTTGTATTCAATGGTCTGGAACATAAGAAGTCTCCTTGTACAATGATGTGTTGTTGAATTAGTATCCAAAAATATCCGAAAGTAAATTTCCCAAATGGAAAAATATCGACATAAAGCTTTATACACGATATAATGAGCGCAAGAGAGCCAATGTGCTTGCACAATTGGCGAACGGCGAATGTCGATCATGATAGTTGCGAAGCAACGTAAAGCACGGGAGTGCATTGACCGGTGTATATTATTATGTCTGGAAAGTCTATAACATGAATTATATCATATTTGATCTGGAATGGAATCAGTCTCCTTCCGGAAAAACGTATTCTAACAAAAATCTCCCCTTTGAAATTGTTGAGATAGGGGCTGTCAAACTAAATAGTTGTTTTAAGGAGGTCGGCAGATTCAGTGAGCTGGTAAGACCTCGTGTATACAAAAATATCAATTATATTATTGGCAATATCATACACATCCGGGAGGAGGAGCTGAAAAAGGCCCGTCCTTTTAAGGAGGTCATGGAATCTTTCCTGCAATTTTGCGGCACAAACTATATTTTTTGTACATGGGGAAATCTGGATCTTCTGGAGCTTCAGCGGAATATGAAATATTTTGGCATGAAGCCCTTGTCCGAAGGTCCGATCTGTTTTATTGATGTACAAAAAGTATTTGCGCTTCAGACAGAAGGGAAAAAATATCAGCACACCCTGGAGTATGCGGTGGATTATTGCCGGATCAAAAAGGACGTTTCTTTTCACAGAGCCTTTGCGGATGCTTACTACACCTCCAGAATTTTGAGCCGGATCAAAAGGAAATATCGGAAAAAGCTGTCCTTTGATACTTACTGTATTCCCCAAAGCAAAGAGGAGGAAGTCCGGATCACATTTGACAGTTATTACAAATATATATCCCGGGGCTTTTACACAAAAAAGGATGCCCTGCAGGATGAAGAGGTTTCTTATTGCGGCTGTTATCTCTGTAAAAGAAAAGCGGAAGAAACCGTCCCGTGGTTCAGTAAAAATAACAAGCATTATTACAGCGTCGCTTTTTGTAAAAAGCATGGTTATATAAAAGCCAAAAACCGGGTAAGAAAGTCGGAATCGGGTCAGATATATATTGTCAAAACCATGAAAAAAATTTCAGAAGAAGAAAAAGATATACTTCTGGATAAATATCAGAAAACCTTAACGGAGCATTATCAGGAATCGTGAAAACGGTCATTTCTGTGATGTCTCCGTTTTCTTTTTTTCGGATGCCTGATTTTGATGGAGGAGCCCCTTCTTCTTCTGGAGGCAAAGCTGTAATTGCGGATAAAGGATATTATTCCCAATATAGCAAGCACCAGAATAAATACCAGCACAAGACCGGCTATTACATAGATAATATTGATAAATAAAATAGAATCATTATTGTTTTCCTGATCCGGATCATCCGCCGTCGTTTCCATTTCCGCAGAAAAGGCTTCGGCTGAATCGGATTGGGAAATTGTGACATTGGCTTCTCCCAGGTCAATATTCTGATACTGATACCGGATGGTTGCCAGTACAGAGGGGGAAATATGGGCGTTATCATAGTTTAGTGAGGAACTAAGATCGGAGAACGCAACGGTATTTGGCATAATAATATAGGCATTTGGATCAATTTCTATTATAGGATCACTGCTGAAAAAGATATCATTATTGCTGTCAAAAAGACTGGAATCATTTACCGTATAATTTGTTTCCTGATCGGCAATGGAGATTCTCTGGAAATTCTGAAAACCATAATCAAACAGCGCTATTGTATCCAGAAACTGATTGGGAGATTCTTCCTTCATGATCACACAGACAAGCTTCATTCCATCGCGTTCGGCACAGGATACCAGGGTTTGTCTTGCCACAGAGGTAAAGCCGGTTTTTCCACCTATATAACCTTCATAGTCATAGGTTTTTTTGGTAAGAAGGTTGTGTGTATACAGGTCAACATCGTCATCCGGCTGCGTCGGAGACTGCGGAACATGATAATAGGCTGTTCCGGACATTTTGGAAAGAGTGGGGTTGGAAAAAAAAGCACAGGCGATCGTTGCAAGATCTCTGGGTGTCGTGTAGTGATCTTCATCGTGAAGACCGTTGGTGGTAACAAAATGAGAATTGGTACAGCCAAGCGCAGCTGCCTTTTGATTCATCATATCCACATAAGCATCCATGCTTCCGGCAATATGTTCGGCAACCGCATTGCAGACCTCATTGGCGGAATATACCAGAATACCGTAGAGTGCCTGCTCCATCGGGATGGACTGTCCCTCATCCATTCCCATATTGGAAGAGCCCTTTTCGATACTGAAGACAGCATTATGTGAAAAAGTGACCATTTCATCCATTTGGGAATTTTCGATGGCAACCAGAGAGGTCAGGATTTTGGTCGTACTTGCCGGGTAAAGCCTTTCATCTATATTTTTGGCATACAGAATGGTACCGGTATTGGCTTCCATCAGGATAGCACCTTCGGCACCGATCTGAGGTCCCTGTGGCCAGTTGGCAATCTCATTGCTCTGGATGGGAAGTGATTTGCGGGCCTCAGCCAGAGCATAATAATCATTGGAAGCAGTCTGAGATGCAGAATCCGGTTCGGCAGAAACGGTCAGCGGGCCTGCTAATGTACCTGTTATGATCACGGCAGCAGCCATGAGGGCAGAAAAAAATCTATGAATTGATTTATGAAACATAAAAATCTCCTGAATAAATGATATCGGCTGTCAGGGGTCTGAACTATCAGAATTTGACGACAGTGATTAAAACAATAACAGTTTATATTTTGAAAACAACTATAACTATGATACAATAAAACAATCGAAAAACAAAGTAAACAATCGTAATTATTAAAAAATCATTTACAATCAGGGCCGGGCGTAAAAGCCCATGTTAACAGACAGGATTGTAATATAATATTCCCGGGAGGAGATCAACAGTGAGACTGCGCAATATTAGTGGTTCAAGAGAAATGATTGCCGATTCGAAGTACGTTATTCAGGATGCGGAAAATCAAAAAGGAAAGATCAAAACTTATTTTGAAAAGGAACAGCCGATCCGGATAGAGATAGGGATGGGAAAAGGTCGTTTTATCATGCAGATGGCAGAAGAAAATCCGGAAATCAATTTTATCGGAATTGAAAAATATTCCAGTGTTTTACTGCGTGCAATCCAGAAAATGGAACAGAATGAACTGCCCAATTTAAGGTTTATCCGTATGGATGCCGAGGATATCACAGAGGTTTTTGAAAAAGGAGAGGTTGACAGGATATTTTTAAATTTTTCCGATCCCTGGCCCAAGGACCGTCATGCCAAAAGGCGTCTGCCGTCCAAGGAGTTTTTAAAACGGTATGACGAGATCCTGAAAAAGGATGGGGTAATTGAATTTAAGACGGATAACCGGGATTTGTTTGATTTTGCGGTTGAGCAGCTGGAACCGGCCGGCTGGAAAGCAGAGGTTATTACTTATGACCTGCATCATGATCCGGTTTTGTGTGAAGGAAATATTATGACGGAGTATGAGGAGAAGTTTTCTTCGATGGGGAATCCGATCTGTAAGTATGTTATTTATAGGTAGAAAGGGATAAAGATGTTGAGAGGGGTGGCAAATTTAGCGGGAGCCGCCAGACGAGCCACGCCACCGGCACGGACACTGTGGTTGTGCAATCTTAGGACTTCTGCACCTAGTGGCACTAAATGCCGCGGGATATTTTATTTTAACGGATCGGCACAGGAACCCAAACGCGCATAGCTTGAGCGAGGTTTCCTGTGCCTGTTTTTTGTTGCGGTATTAACTGCCACACGGTTCGAAGTAAGCGATTGCACAACCACAGTGTCCGTGCCGATGGCGTGGCTCGTCTGGCGGCTCTCGCTAAATTTGTCTGGACATTGCCTGTTCGGCTTAGGTAATAAGAGAAAGGTTAGTGGGGATAAAGAGTTGGTTGTTAGGAGTTTTTGATGGGGATATTATAGTATAAAAAAAAGCACCGGGGTTAGGCCGGTGCTTTGTCTTTGGCAAATAAAACTTTTAACAGAATTGGTGTCAATACGGAAGAACAGATGATGAGCAGGATGACGCAGGTGAAATATTCGGAGGTGATCATTCCGGCGGCCAGGCATTTCTGGGCAACGATCAGGGCAACTTCGCCACGGGTCATCATACCGACACCGATTTTCAAGGAGTCCGGCCAGTTAAAGCGGCAGACCTTGGCCATCAGTCCGCATCCGATAATTTTTGTAAGAAGGGCAACAACGACAAATGCCACACTGAATAACAGGAACTTGGTATCCATGGCAGAGAAGGTCGTCTTAAGTCCGATTCCGACAAAAAAGATCGGGGCAAATATCATATATGTACTGATGTGGGCTTTGGTATTGATATAGTCGGCATCCTTTAAATTGCAGAGGATGATACCTGCGGTATAAGCACCTGTAATATCGGCAATACCAAAATATTTTTCAGCGATATAGGCTAGTCCGAAGCAGAGTACAAAGCCGAAGATCGGGATTCTCTGTGTGTGTGGATTGCGGTTATCGAGCCATTTGAATGCTTTGTACGCAAGGAAACCACCGATAAAAGCTACAATAAAGAATAAAACGGTTTTTATGACGATCATGGAGGGTTTAACGGCTGTGTCCTTAAAGCCGATAACAATAGTCAGGACAATGATACCGATGACATCATCGATGATCGCGGAGCTCAATATGGTTGTTCCAACGGGGCCTTTTAATTTTCCAAGCTCCTGTAAGGACGCGACGGTAATACTGACACTGGTTGCAGTCAGAATGGCACCGATACTGATCGCTTCAAAAAAGGCAGCAGATCCAATTCCGCCAAATCCGTAAAATGCAAAATAAAGAAGTGCACCACATACAAAAGGAATGAATACACCGGAGCAGGCAATGGCAAAAGCCTTGGGACCTGTTTTGACCAGATCCTTCAGATCTGTTTCAAGACCGGCCGAAAACATAACCAGAATGACACCGATTTCCGCCATTTTGGCGATAAAATCAGATTGGGAGATCAATCCCAGACAGCAGGGGCCGATGAGTAAACCGGCAATAATCTGTCCGACAACCTGAGGAGCCTTGCATTTTCTGGCAAGCATTCCGCATAATTTTGCAAAAAACAATATAATAGCCAGATCACGTAGTATTTCGTATGTTTCCATAATAATAACAGTCCTTTCAAGATGCTTTTAACATCAAAATACATTTTTTAATTATTAAAACTTTTGTACATCACAAAATGTAGCAGAGTATGCGCAATACTTCAAGTAAAAATAGCTTTTTTTTTGAAAAATATTAAAAAAAACAAAAAAATAAGTTGAAAGAAAAATTATTGTATTGTATATTATTATATGTGCCGAATAAAAGGGCATGTATATCGGGGTGTGGCTCAGCTTGGTAGAGCGCTACGTTCGGGACGTAGAGGCCGCGTGTTCGAATCACGTCACCCCGATTAAAAGATGGCTGGCTTTGGAGAATTTCAGGGTTAGTCATTTTTATTACTTATCATTTTTCAACATTTCTGATCAGTTCGATCACAAATTTCACGTAACTATCTAATTATGAAAACAGATACTGGCTTAAACTATGTAATTATATATATATTTTACATATTGTTCTATATATCTGTTTTCTGTCTCCAACAAAAGAAAGGATCATATCTATGCAATCAAATCACATCATCACATCTTTAGACGAAGCAACCGGACCCGTTCAGATTCCCATGACCAACGACTACCTGTTCCGGGCACTTTTACAGAAAAACAATCATGTATTAAAAGGACTGATCTGTTCATTACTGCATTTAAAATTAGATGCAGTTATTTCAGTGGAAATCCTAAATCCCATCGTACTGGGAGAACAGATTGACAACAAAGATTTTATAATGGACATCCGGTGTCTTTTAAATGACAATACGATCATCAATCTGGAAATGCAGGTGGTAAACCAGAGAAACTGGCCGGATCGTTCACTTAGTTATCTGTGCCGCTCCTTTGACAATCTGGAGACAGGTCAGGATTATGCACAGGCAAAATCAGCTGTCCAGATTGGTATTCTGGACTTTACCCTGTTTTCGGACAGCCCGGAATTTTATGCTACATATATGATGACGAACATCAAAAATCAGAGAATCTACAGTAGTAAACTACGGCTTTCTGTGCTAGACTTAACGCATATAGACCTTGCAACAGAGGAGGACCGAAAGTACCATATAGACTACTGGGCATCCCTTTTTAAGGCAACGACATGGGAGGAGATCAAGATGCTTGCACAAAAAGACGGAATGATAAAAGAAGCAACAGATACGATTATTCAGCTTACGCGGGATGAACAGATCCGCCAGCGTTGTGAGGCGAGGGCTGATTATCTGCGCTGGCAGAAAATAGAAGAGAATTATAAGAAGGAACTGGAAAAGACTGTTGAGCAGCTCACTGATGAAAAGCAACAGTGGGTAAAAGATAAAGAAGACCTTCTTCAATCAAATAAAGAAAAAGATGCCCTGATCGCAGAGTTACAACGCCAGTTACAACAAATGAAACAAAGCGAGGCACAATAACTTCTGATATTAAAAGAAATTAATTAAGGAAAAATCATATGCAGCAATCAGTTAATATCATTCTTGCATCCGGATCACCGCGCCGCAAGGAAATGCTTGCGCGGATGGGGCTGCAGTTTACAATTATCAAAAGTGAAGAAGAGGAAGTTGTCACAGTGACAGATCCCGCTAAGGTGGTTTCTGATCTCTCCGGGCAAAAGGCGCGGGAGGTGGCCGGCCGCTATCATGAATATGCGTGGGCACTCAATTCTGCATATGAAAAAACGATTATTATAGGAGCGGATACGGTTGTTGCCGCAAACGGAAGGATACTGGGAAAGCCCGCCGATGAGGATGTGGCTGTCAGTATGCTGATGGCGCTTTCCGGAAAAGAGCATGAGGTTTTGACCGGAGTTTGTGTGATCTGTTTAGACCGGGATGGAAATGAAGTGAAATCGGATAGTTTTGATTTTGTGGAAGAGACAAAGGTCTGCATGTATCCGTTTACGAAAGAGGAAGCAAGGGCTTATGTAAAAACCGGGGAACCGATGGACAAAGCCGGAGCCTATGGTATTCAGGGGATCGGAGCGTTTCTGGTAGAGAAGATCTGCGGAGATTACAATACTGTTGTCGGGTTTCCACTTTCCGAATTTATCCGTATTGGGCTCGGCAAAAATATGTTTCTGATATCTGAATCGGAAGAGTAAAACTATTTATGACTGTACAATAGCGTTTTTAAAGAGTAATGAGAAATATAAATGTATGAAACATTATATACATAAGGAAAATAAAAATGGATATTATCAGGAATTTCAATGATATGGACCTAAAAAGGGTCCTGAAGATATGGTATGAAGGCAATTTAGAGGCTCATGACTTTATAGACCCATCCTATTGGGACAGGAATTTTAATTATGTCAAAAGGAATCTGCCGCTTTCACAGGTCTATGTGTATGAAACAGACGGCTACGTTGTCGGATTTATCGGACTGGATAATGGATATGTGGAAGGTCTGTTTGTGGACCGGAAGTACCGCGGCACGGGCATTGGCACCCGGTTATTGAATTATATAAAGGAAGATAATGATTTTTTTACACTTCATGTATTTGAAAATAATTATGGGGCAGTGACATTTTATCAGAATCAGGGTCTGATCATTAAGGAAGAAAGTGTTCACGAGGATCTCGGAGAAGTAGAATACCTGATGTATTACCGTAAAAAGAAAAAAGAGGAAGAGTAAATTGAGTCTGGAAAAGAAAAGCGATGGTTTTATCATGCAGGCCGGTATTCTGGCAATGGCCGGTATTATCTGCAGGATAATCGGAATTTTATATAGAAGTCCTTTGGCAGCGATCATCGGGGATGAAGGAAATGGCTATTATGGTTCAGCCTACAATATTTATACGATCATCCTGTTGATCAGTTCGTATTCGATTCCTGCGGCGATTTCCAAGGTTATAGCGGGAAAACTGGCATTGAAGCAGTATAAAAATGCACAGAGGATTTTTTATTGTGCTTTTATTTATGTTATTGTTGTTGGCGGAGTTGCGAGTCTGTTTGCATTTTTCGGTGCACGTTTTTTAGTTGAGCAGAAAGCAGTCATGGTTCTTCGGATCTTCTCTCCGACTATTTTTGTGTCCGGGCTTTTGGGTGTATTGAGAGGCTATTTTCAGGCGCACAAGACAATGGTGCAGACCTCAATATCCCAGATTTTGGAGCAGATCTTAAATGCTGTTATCAGTATTATGGCGGCTTATCTGCTCAAGCAGTTAGTCATTGATAAGGATGCATCAACACAGGCAGTGTACGGAGCTATGGGTAGTGCGCTCGGTACAGGAGCCGGTGTGTTGATCGCTCTGGCATTTATGGTGCTTATGTATGGCATCAACAAAAAAGAGATCCGCGAGCGTATTGCAAAGGATGACCACAAGGATATACTTAGCTATAAGGAGATTTTTGGCATTATCTTTGCGCTGGTAACACCGTTTATTCTGAGTACTTTTATTTACAATTTCAGCACTTCTCTGGATGAGACGATCTATCGTAAAATTCTCAAGCTGGTAAAGCATGTGGATGTGTCGCAGATCGCTGTCTGGTATGGGGTTTATTCCGGAAAGGCTGTTGTCATTTCCAATATTCCGATTGCCATTTCATCTGCCATGTCTGCTGCAATGATACCGAGTGTATCCGGTAAATTTGCAACCGGAGATATCGGTGGAACAAAAGGAAAGGTCCATACGGCAATTCTTACAACGATGCTCATTGCCATTCCGTCGGCTGTCGGTATTTTTGTTTTAGCAGAGCCGGTTGTCGGGTTTCTGTTTCCGGGACAGACCAATATTGCATTGGCAGGATCTTTGTTGCGGGCTCTGAGTATTACGGTCATCTTTTATTCACTTTCCACGCTGACCAATGCGGTGCTTCAGGGAATTGGAAAGGTTACTGCACCGGTTTATCATGCGGCCATTGCACTTGCTGCCCAGACTGTTGTTTTAGTACCGTGCCTGTTATTTACCAATCTGAATTTATATAGTATTGCGATTGCCACGATCGTTTATTCGCTGCTTATGTGTGTTCTCAATCAGCTGGCAGTGCGCAAATATTTAGGCTACAGACAGAATATCAAAAAAATCTTTGTACTGCCCATGATCGCATCGGTTATTATGGGCGTATGTGCTTATTTTGTTTATCAGGCTATGCACAAAATATCGGGAAGCAACCTGATATCCCTGATCATCGCGATCATCATTGCTGCCTGTGTGTATGGCGTGCTGGTGTTGAGGCTTGGTGTCCTGACAAAAGAAGATATTGAGGCAATGCCCAAGGGTAAAAAGCTTGCGAAGCTGCTTAAAAAGCTTCATTTTATACATTAAATGCTCCGCTGCGAACCGGCTTTCGCAATTCCCAGGTTCAAAAGTCCTATCGTATAAGCATGAACGACTTTTTGACCCTGATATCATATGATATTGCAATCAAAAAACCAGCGTCCTTTTAGCATAGATATCAGAAGCAAAGGAGAAATTAATATCAGAGAAAGAAGGCAGAAACATGTTGTCAGTCAAAGAAAAAATAGCTGCACTCCGAAATGAGATGCAAAAAGAACATATTGCGGCATATTATATTCCAACAGATGATTTTCACGGCTCGGAGTATGTATGTGATTATTTCAAATGCCGGGAATATATGTCTTCCTTTACCGGGTCCGCAGGTTCCATGGTAGTCACACAGGATTTTGCAGGTCTGTGGACTGATGGCAGATATTTTTTACAGGCCGGGGAGCAGCTTTCCGATACCGGAATAGAGCTGATGAAGGATCGGGAGCCGGGGGTTTTATCAATACCGGAATTTCTTTCAAAAAAGCTGCAGAGCGGCGATATCCTCGGATTTGACGGAAGATGTGTCAATGCCGGGTTTGTGGAAAAATTAAAAGAGGCATTTGCCAAAGAAGAAAAGAAGCTTGCAATAGAAAGCCGTTATGATCTGGTCGACAGGGTCTGGGAGGACCGGCCAAAGCTTGTTTTTCATCCGGTATGGGAACTGCCGATGGAAAAAGCAGGTGTCAGCGCGGCGGATAAAATTGCGGCAATCCGGTCGGATATGAAAAAGCTCCGGGCGACGGTTCATATCCTGACCTCCTTGGAGGATATTGCGTGGGTCCTCAATCTGCGTGGAAATGACATCCATTGTGATCCGGTATTTTTATCATATCTTGTGATCACGGCCGGTCAGTGTATGTTATTTGCCGATGCTGATGCCTTAAAGGGTATTGATCTATCCCGGATGGAAGGCATGGAGCTTAGAAGCTACAATGATATTTATTCGTTTGTTACCGGATTTAACAATCAGAGAGTGTTGCTAAATGAAAGCATCGTCAATGCAGCCCTGCTTCAGGCAATTTCACAAAATCACAATGAGATCATCAACCGGCCCAATCCTTCGGAGCTTAAAAAAGCGATTAAAAATGAAACAGAGCTTAAAAATATCCGGGAGGCACATATCTTTGACGGTGTTGCCGTTACCAAGTTTTTGTTTTTCTTAAAAAATTACAGGGATGCTGTGCGCAATGGGGTCTGGACAGAGCCCCTGCTTACGGAAATGCAGCTTGCAGAGATCCTGTTAAAATACCGGAAGCAGAATCCACAGTTTCTGGAAGAAAGCTTTGATCCGATTATGGCATATGGACCGCATGGTGCGATCGTTCATTATTCTGCGACCAAAGAGACCGATGCAGCAGTCGGAGCCGGAAGCTTTCTGCTTTCCGATACCGGAGCGCATTATATGTGTGGAACAACGGATATCACACGTACGGTTGCGATGGCAGGCGCGGATGAGCTGACGGATGAACAGAAAAAGCATTACACACTGGTTTTGAAATCCCATCTGAATCTTTTGGGAGCAAAATTTATAAAGGGTGTGACCGGTTACAGTCTGGATGCGATTGCCAGAGAGCCTTTGTGGAGAGAGGGCCTGGACTTCAATCATGGAACCGGACATGGAGTTGGTTATATTTTAAGTGTTCATGAGGGACCGAATGCATTCCGTACCCCAAGGGGAAATACTGCCGTCAGCGTGACGGCGATGGAGCCGGGCATGGTCACTTCCGATGAGCCGGGATTGTATATCGAGGGAAAATACGGCATTCGACTGGAAAGCCTGATCGAGTGCGTGGAAGAAGGAAACGGAGTTTACGGCTTCCGTCCATTGACCTTTGTGCCCTTTGACCGGGACGCAATTGATGAAAAGTTATTAAATTTTGCAGAAAAAACAATTTTAAATACCTATCACAGGCAGGTATGTGATAGAATAGGTCTGTGTTTAAATAAAGAAGAATACGATTGGCTTTGTGAGGTTACAAGACCAATTTTATAAGCCGGTTGCTTTATTGCCGCATAGTTAGAGGAATCATTTTATATGATCCATGAAAGGAGAAACCATTTTTATGGCTTTTAAGATTATTACCGATTCGGCATCAGACGTTTCCAAAGAGATCATTGAGGAATTTGATCTGCATGTCATTCCGACACCGGTTACAATCGAGGGAACCGATTATTTTGACGGAGAGACTATCTTCCCGGATGATTTTTACAGGATCCAGGCAGAAGGAAAAGATATTAAGACATATCATGTCAGCCAGTATATGTTTCAGGAGCATTTCAGACCGTTTGCACAGGCGGGGGATGAAGTGCTGTATATTTGTTTTTCAACCGGAATTGCCGGTACCTTCCAGGCTGCCAATCTGGCTAAGGAAGCAATTATAGAAGAATATCCGGATTTCAAGATCACCATTATAGATTCCAAGTGTGCATCTATGGGATTTGGTCTGGTTGTTTATAAGCTGCTGACCATGCAGAGAAACGGTGCGGACAAGGATTTACTGATCGAAGCTGCCCAGTATTTCTGTGATCATATGAAGCATGCGGTAGCTGTCCGTACACTGGATTATCTGATGAAGGGCGGCCGTATCAGCAGGACATCAGCGATTGCCGGTACGATGCTTGATATCAAGCCGATCATTGAAGTAGATGAAAACGGTGCGCTTCAGGCAACAGAAAAGGTACGTGGATGGCATCGTGCAATCAAGAGAATTGTGGAAATCGGAAAGGAAAAGGGTGCTGATTTTGACAGACAGATCATTGGTGTAGCACATGGGGTTGAGCCGGAAAGCTATGAGAAATTAAAGGCTCTTTTACAGGAAGAGCTGCACGTAAAAGGCTTTATGGAGACCCGTATCGGCTGCGCGATCGGTGCACATACCGGCCCCGGAATCGTAGCCTTTGTATATCAGGATGAGATCAATGAAAAATACCAGAAATATCTGGAAGCCTGAGCATTACAATATCCAATGCATAAATAAATGATGACAGATACCGATTTTTGAATGTCTTATCAAGGAAACATTCAGAGATCGGTATTTTTATGTCTGCCCGCATTTAACAGATCCAACAGCCCTTTTTCTTTGATAATGGCAATGCCCTGACCTTCGTCACCCAGTACGATCAGATTGTCACCGGGATTTATGCCAAAGATCTTCCGGGCCTTGCTTGGAATGACGATCTGACCTTTATCTCCGACTTTGACGATGCCAAAGATATGTTTTCCCTTGGGCGGCACTCCAAGGCCCAGATTATCGGTATCTTCTTTATCATAATTGGTCAGATCATCCATACTGACACCGAAAACATCGGCCAAAAGCCGGCATTTTTCAATATCCGGCAGGGATTCGCCGGTTTCATATTTTGACAGGGTCTGTCTGGAAACACCGATTTTTTCTGCCAGCTCATCCTGTGAAAGATTGAGATTTTTACGAAGAGATATCAGATTATCCTTAAACATGTTTTTTCTCCTTTCTGATTCCCAGCACGCACCATCTGATGAGGGGAATCCTGCTTATTATTTCATATAACAGATAACCGCCCAAAAAAGCGCTGATCCCTACCAGAATATATACAATGGCAGGTGACATTCCGGGAGCGTAAATGTGCAGGTAGTAGGATACCATGGCAAGGGGGAGATAGTGAAAAATATATAGTCCCCAGGATTTTTTGGACATCCATGCAGTAAAGGAATTGACCTTATTTCCGTATTTTTTCATGGTCGTGAGGATGGCGAGGATTGCAAACCAGCAGTAGGAGCAGGCAAGTACATTGTTGATCACAGGCTCTGTGGCATAATTTTCGCCAAAATAGATGACGGTATATGCAATTCCCAGACCGATGGCGGTCACATCCCACAGATACCACCATTTTTCCAACCGCTGTATGACCTCATCATGTGAAAAAAGAAAGTATCCCGCAAAGAAACAGAAGCCATAAATGCCAAAGCGGTAAACGGTAACAACAGGTGTATTTAAAATCTGTGCAAATCCATAGGCAAAGACGGTCATTACAACGATCAGCTGGACCGGTGTATGGGCACAGAGCTTCCACAGCCGGTCTTTTTCAATCCTGATAATCCATAAAAGTAAGATAGAAAAAATCCATAAAACCTGAATATACCAGAGCACCCCGATACCGGACAATGTCATAATAACATAAAGAATGGGGCCTGGAACAGCCGATAAGCCGTCAAGGGCTCCGCCGATCTTCATATTATAATATCCCAGAATCCAGTGAAATACAAAAAGTCCGATTGTAGACGGTACGAGCAATTTGCGGGTTTTATCCTTTACAAACTCTTTGTGTGTATGATTTTGCAGATAATATCGGGCACTCATGCCGGATACGACAAATAAAAGCGCCATAAACCATGGATATACCAGATACTGGAAGGCATCCTGCCATTGATTTTCGTGGAAGGCTCCGATAACACCGAAGGGCTGTACACCGTTAAACATGTAGATCACATGATAGATTACGACGATAAAAACAGTGATCCAGCGGATGTTATCAAGGTACAGCTTTCTTGTGGGATTATGGGTCGTTTTATGGTTTGTCAGGTCTGTATTATTCATATTATTACCACCTTTGCAACTACTTTTAACATATTATAACACCAAAAAAATCTGACTACGACCAACCGTTCTTAACAGAAACAGCCGTTTTTTGTTAAAAATCGTTGCACTCGGTGGTTATTGTACTTTTCTTTTATTGCACCAGATGTAAAATCCGACATTGAGAAGAATACCGAAAACTGTGGCAAGTGATAGTATAACAACTTAGCAATAACTGATCTATAGGATTAGAAATGCAAAATAAAATTATTATATGTAAAATATACTTGACATAAGCAAGATATAATTGTATAGTAGGCTTATAAAGAAACAAGAGAAAAAGTAGGTGGTTGATATTGAAAAATTTAAAAATGAAGCTTGCGAGAATGGAACAGGATATTTCCCAGACAGATCTGGCAAAGCGGATTGGCGTGACCAGACAGACGATCGGCATGATCGAATCGGGAGATTACAATCCGACATTGAAGCTTTGTATCGCAATCTGCAAGGAATTGGGAAAGACATTAGATGATTTATTTTGGGAGGAAGATTGATATGAAAAGACGAAACAATTTAGATGAAATGCAGGAACAAAGGCTTTTACACATTGAAAGCAGAGGATACTGGCTTGCTTTCTGGGGACTTGCTGCAGCTTTGATCATACAGCTTGCCATATATGGACCGGATGCTGATTATAAGCTTATGCTTCCGGAGTGGATCGTATTTATGGGAATTTGCTTATATATGGTGATTGGATGTATCAAAGCCGGTATCTGGGATCGTGCGTTAAAGCCGAATTTCAAAGATAATATTTTGATGAGTGTACTGGCAGGACTGCTGATGGGAGTTGTACAGTTTATTATAAGCTTTCGCAATTATCACAAGCCTGTCGGTTCTGTTGCAGCCGCTATTTTCACAGGTATTATAGTTATGGTATTGTGCTTTGCCGCATTAAGTGTCTGTGCATCCGTGTATAAGAAGAGACAGGAAAAGCTGGAAAAAGAGGATGAAGAATAGATGATCATAACAAAAACCACCATGTTTTATAAACATCGGTGGTTTTTTTTGTCCAATTATTAAAAATATATTTTATTTCTCCGCATACTTCTTTGCCTGCTCATCAATATAAGACTGGTCAGAAAAGTAATTGATCTTCATGGAGTTTTTAACACGCTCCAAGGTCTTGGCTGCTTTAGCTTCGGCCTTGATGCTGCCCTGACGCAGGATCTCAAGTACGCTGGGGATATCCTGTTCGTACTGTTTTCTGCGCTCGCGGATCGGAGCAAGGGTATCTTCCATGACAGCAAATAAGAAATTCTTGACTTTGACATCACCAAGTCCGCCACGGGAATAGTGAGCCTTTACCGCATCCAGATTTTCATATTCGGGCCAGAATTTTTTGAAATGCTCGTCCTTTGCAAAAGCTTCCAGGTAAATAAATACCGGGTTGCCTTCAACCTGACCGGGATCATCCACACGAAGATGGTTGGGATCGGTAAACATCTTTTTGATCTTGTCCTTTACAACCTCTGTCGGGTCGGATAAATAAATACAGTTGTTGAGAGACTTGCTCATCTTGGCGTTGCCGTCTGTACCCGGAAGACGCAGGCAGTATTTATTTTCGGGAAGAAGAATGCTCGGCTCTACCAGTGTATCACCGTAAATATAGTTGAAACGGCGGACGATTTCTCTGGCCTGCTCGATCATCGGCTCCTGATCTTCTCCGGCGGGAACAGTGGTTGCATCAAATGCTGTGATGTCAGATGCCTGACTGATCGGGTAGGTAAAGAAACCAACCGGGAGATTGTTTTCAAAATTTCTCATCTGGATCTCGGATTTGACGGTAGGGTTGCGCTGCAGCCTTGCAACGGTAACCAGATTCATATAGTAGAAAGTAAGCTCGGTAAGCTCCGGTATCTGGGACTGGATAAACAATGTGGATTTGGAAGGGTCCAGACCACAGGATAAATAGTCTAAAGCTACCTCAATAATATTCTGACGCACCTTTTCCGGATTGTCGGCATTGTCTGTCAATGCCTGTGCATCTGCGATCATAATATAAATTTCATCGTAATCACCGCTGTTTTGTAATTCGACACGTCTTCTTAAAGAACCTACATAGTGACCAATGTGAAGTTTTCCGGTAGGGCGGTCACCCGTAAGGATAATTTTTGCCATTTTTGTACTTCCTTTCCTGTAATCAAACATAGTCCTATTTTACCTAAAATAAAATCAAAGGTCAATGGCGCCGCCGTGCGGAATGTAAATTATATATAAATAATAGGATTGTTTTCTTGACATTCAAAAAAACTTCCCCCATAATAATGGCGGACTGTCATGTGACACCCTGTCATTATTGATAAATTTTCTACCGGAAAGGAAAGAAGCTTATGCCGTCCGAGCGTTTTATAAATCTGCCGCAGGACAAGAAAAGGCGGATCATTGATGCCGCCCTGAAAGAATTTGCGAGAGTACCGTTTCAGGAAATATCCATTAACCGGATCATTCAGGATGCAGAGATCTCAAGGGGCAGTTTTTACCAGTATTTTGAAGATAAGACAGATCTGCAGACTTATCTGCTTTCTGATTTCAGGAATCAGATCAGCGAAAAGATACAGGCTTATTTAAAAGAAAAAAGGGGAGATATGTTCGAAATGTTCGAGGACGGATTGAATTTCATCGTAAAAGTCGGAATGGAAAGTCCGTTTATCGATGTCTGCAAAAATGTTTTCTCCCAGATGGAGCAGTGTTGCGGAAATCATTCCAGACCCTTTGATACAGAGGAGGATGGATTGTTTTATAAGGTTATGAATATCATGAAGGACGAGTATTACCGGAATTATGAAATGGAAGAAATCAAAATCGTCTGGGAAATGCTCATCATGATGTTAAAAGAAGCTGTGGTCAGGATCTTTATTATGAATGAACCACAGGAAGAGGTTATTCAGAAATATCGTATGAAAATAGAACTGGTCAACATAGGTTTTAAGTCAAAGGAGAGAACACATGTCTAAATTTAGTGTCAAAAAGCCGTATACCGTTTTTGTTGCGATGGTTGCGATCATTGTGCTCGGAATTGTGTCATATACCAAGATGACGCCGGATCTGATGCCCAATATGAACCTGCCGTATGTGCTGGTTATCACAACCTATCCCGGAGCGACCCCCGAAAAGGTGGAAACGGAAATATCCAAGCCGCTGGAGCAGACGTTTGCCACGCTGGATAAGATCAAAAATGTGACCTCCAGCTCCAGCGAAAACTATTCCATGGTTGTTCTGGAGTTTGAAGAGGATGTCAATATGGACACCATTTCGGTGGACATTTTGCAGGATGTCGATTCGGTGTCCGGTTCCTGGGAGGATACGGTAGGAACTCCTTATATTTTAAAGATCAATCCCTCTATGCTGCCGGTTTCTGTTACGGCAGTCGGAATGGATGACATGGATACACAGGAATTGTCCAACTTTATGCAAAAGGAGATCATTCCCAAGCTTGAAGGTGTAGAGGGTGTGGCAAGTGTGGACGCATCCGGACTTTCCGAAACAAAGATCCATGTTGTTTTAAATCAGGATAAAATTGATAAAGTCAATGAAGAAATTGCGGCAGCGTTGGATGACAAATTTGCCGATGCCAAAAAAGAGCTGGAAGACGGTCAGAGCGAGATCAACAGCGGAAAGAGCAAGATCAATTCCGGAAAAAGTGAGCTGGATGCGGGAAAAGAGCAGTTAGCAGAGCAGACGGCCGGCGCTTCCGCACAGCTTTCATCCGGCAGCAGCCAGTTACTTGAAGTAAAGATACCGCTTCAGCAGAAAAAGACAGAGCTGGAAGAAACCAAAAAAGATCTGGAGGATAAGAAAAAATCCCTGACGGAGCTTTCCGACAGTATAGAAAAGGCAGAGAGTGCCAAAGCAGAGTTAGAAAGTGCCAAGACACAGTTAGAGAGCGGAATTGCCGCATTAAAGGAAGCTAAAAATGCAGAAGCAGCATTGCCCTCACAGGTGGAAGCACAGGTACGTCCACAGGTGGAAAGCGCCGTTTTAAATCAGATGAAAGCAGCCTACGGCATAGCAGCCGATGCGGACATTCCCGCAGATGTGCTTGTTACGATCCAGGCCTCAGCCGAGTATCAGGCGGCCTTTGCAGCTGCTTATCAGACAGCTTATGATGAGGCATTACAGACAGCTTATACACAGCTGGATGCGCAGTTGGCACAGGCAGGAACCGACCGTGGTGGTCTGGATGAAAAGATCGCAGCAATGGAGTACCAGCTTGCACAGGTCAACGAAAGCCTTACACAGGTCAATGCCGGACTAAGTCAGATCGATCAGGCGTTAAGTGCGCAGGGAATGTCCAGAGGCGATGTCAAAAATGCTTTGACAGAGCTTGATAACGGGCTTTTGCAGGTAGATGCCGGATTAAACAAGATCAATGATGGCCTTGCACAGATTGAAAACGGAAGCATGCAGCTTAGCGACGGACAGAAATTGCTCGAAGAGCAGAAGATGCTTGGCATGTTCCAGTTAAGTGAAGCGACAACCCAGCTTTTACTTGGAGAGTTTCAGTTGTCCAGTGCACAGTCCCAGCTGGATGCAGGCTTGGAGCAGTTCAATGATGCCAAGGAACAGGCTTATGAGCAGGCTGATCTGAACAATATTATTACGATGGACATGGTATCCCAGATCCTGTATGCGCAGAACTTCGCCATGCCGGCAGGTTATGTGGAAGAGGACGGAACCAAATATATGGTCAGCGTCGGCGATGAGATTGTCGACGAGGACGAGATCAGCAATCTGCTGATCATGGATATGCAGTTGGACGGACTGGATCCGATTTATTTATCTGATGTTGCCGACATCTTTATGTCCGACAACAGTGATGAGGTTTATGCCAATATTGACGGCACAAACGGTATTATGCTTTCCTTCACCAAGCAGTCTACCTATGCGACTGCCAAGGTTGCCGAAAATATCACAGACCGCCTCGATCAGCTGACAGAGGAGTATGACGGTTTCCATTATTCGACCATGATGGATCAGGGTGATTATATTTACCTGATCATCAATTCCATATTAAAGAGCTTACTGTTGGGAGCCCTGTTTGCTGTGATCATCCTGTTTTTGTTCTTAAAGGATATACGGCCGACCTTTATTACCCTGTGCTCTATCCCGATCAGTGTTATCTTTGCCTTTGTGCTGATGTATTTTTCAGGTATTACCCTGAATATGATCTCTATGTCGGGTCTGGCGATTGCCGTCGGCATGTTGGTTGACAACTCGGTTGTCGTTATCGAAAATACATACCGGTTGATCTCCAAGGGCGAAAGTGCCCTGAAAGCGGCAGTGGCCGGAGCATCACAGGTAGCCGGTGCGGTTGTATCCTCGACTCTGACAACGATCTGTGTCTTTATACCGATCGTCTTTGTAGAGGGTCTTACCAAGGAGTTATTTACGGATCTGGCGCTGACAATGGGTTATGCGCTGATCGCCAGTCTGATCATTTCACTGACACTGGTTCCGGCGATGGCTTCCCGTATTTTGAAAAACAGTAAAGAAAAGCCGCAGCCTTTGATGAAAAAGCTGCTTGCCGGTTATGAAAAGCTCGTAAGTTTTTCTTTGAACCATAAATTTATCACACTTGGAATTGCACTCGGACTTTTAGTATTCAGCTGTGTGGCAGCTATATTAAAAGGCTTCATCTTTATGCCGGATATGACATCCAACCAGATGTCAGCAACCATTACTGTTTCCGAGGACGGGACATTTACGGATCTGGTAGATGCTTCCGATCATATTGTGGAAGATGTTATGAAAATGGATGGTGTCGCAAGTGTTGGTGCCATGGCACAAAGTGAGGGAAGCACCCTGTCCATGATGGGCGGCAGCTCCTCAGATGGACCAAGCACGACCTTGTATGTTATGCTGGATGAGGATGGTTCAATCGATACACATGCGCTTGCTTCCCGGATCGATGCACTTGGTGAAACCTATCAGTGCACGGTTGAGACACAGGCGGACGGCGGTATGTCCAGTATGATGTCCATGCTTGGCGGAAGCGGTGTGACCCTGTATCTGTATGGTGATGATATGGATGCTTTGCAGGAGACGGCAAAGGATGTTGCCAAGGTTGTGGAAGGTGTCAAAGGAACGACGGATGTATCGGACGGCCTGGATGATGCAACACCTGCGATCAAGGTGACGGTTGATAAAGAGGCTGCCATGAAGGAAGGTCTGACCGTGGCACAGGTTTATCAAAAGCTTGCCGGTGCCATCCAGTCAGAAGCTACAGCGACCTCGATTACAATGAATACAGACAGCTATGATGTTGTGGTTGAAAAGGATGAGGAGAAAAAGCTTTCTTTAGCCGATCTGAAAAAATATACATTTGATACGACAACACAGGACGGCGAAAGCAAGAAAATCCGCCTTTCCGATATTGCAACGATCACAGAGACACAGTCTTTACAGACGATCAACCGTGAAAACCAGAAGCGGTATCTGACGATCAGCTGTGGCATTGAGGACGGTTATAATGTGACAAAAATTACTTCGGATGTAAAAAATGCACTGGACAAATATGAACTGCCTGCAGGAATGTCCATTGAGTTTAACGGACAGAATGAGCAGATTATGGATGCCATGAGGCAGCTTGTACTGATGATCTTACTGGGTATTGTTTTAGTATATCTGGTTATGGTTGCGCAGTTCCAGTCGCTGAAATCACCATTTATTATCCTGTTTACGATTCCTCTTGCATTTACCGGCGGATTCCTTTCGCTTTTAATCTGTGGAATGGATATCAGCGTTATTTCCATGATAGGATTTGTCATGCTGACCGGTATCATTGTAAATAACGGTATTGTTCTGGTTGACTTTATCAATCAGCTGCGTGCCGAGGGAATGAAAAAGAGAGAGGCGATCGTAGAGGCCGGTATGACCCGTATGAGACCTATTCTGATGACGACACTGACCACGATCCTCGGTCTGTTTGATATGGCTTTAGCAAGAGATATGGGTAGTGAAATGATGCAGCCGGTAGCGATTGTCTGCATCGGTGGACTTTTATATGCGACTTTGATGACTCTGTTTGTAGTACCGTGTCTGTACGATCTGTTTAATAAGGAAGAATATAAGGTTGTAAAGGATGAAGATCTGGAGTTAGACGCCGAATAAAATAAAGATTGCCATGTGCTATGCACCCCCCGCAATCCTAAAAACAGAAATAGGTGATTTCATGGATGCAGTTGAGATTTTAAACAAAGTAAAAAATAATGAAATGTCAGTTGAGGACGCGGCCCGTTTTTTTAAAAAGCAGCCTTATGAAGAGCTTGGATTTGCCAAGCTCGATTCCCATAGGGAGATCCGCTCCGGTTTTCCGGAGGTGATCTTCTGCGCGGGCAAGCCGGATGCCTGTCTTTCGGACATATATTGTAAAATGTATGATCTGCATGGAGAGGTTTTTGGAACAAGGGCTGACCGACATCAATATGAACTGGTCCGGGAAAAAATTCCGGAAATTACCTATGATGAGATTTCCCATATTTTAAAATATGAAAAGCCGGACAAAAAGCGGATTGGCAGTATTGCCGTGTGTACAGCCGGGACAGCGGATATTCCCGTAGCGGAGGAAGCGGCCCAGACAGCCGAATTTTTTGGATCCCGTGTACAGCGGTTTTATGATGTCGGGGTCAGTGGGATTCACAGACTGCTGTCCAAGGCGGAAGAAATTCAGTCTGCAAACTGTGTGATTGCAATAGCAGGCATGGAAGGTGCACTTGCAAGCGTCATAGGCGGTCTTGTGAGCAATCCGGTGATCGCGGTTCCGACCTCTGTCGGATATGGTGCGAGCATGCATGGCTTGTCTGCGCTGCTTACCATGATCAATTCCTGTGCAAACGGTGTCGCTGTAGTCAACATAGATAACGGCTATGGCGCCGGATATATGGCAACGCAGATCAACCGGCTGGCAGAAAGAAATAAATGATGACAAAAATCATAAGTTACAGGATTGGAAGAGATAAAATTGGAAGAAACAGAATACGAAACAACCGAATTTGAAGAGATCGCGCTTGAAAAGCTGGAGAATTTAAAAAAATATCTGCTTGAAAAGGGAAGAATAGCCGTGGCTTTTTCCGGTGGTGTGGATTCTACCTTTTTATTGAAGGTTGCCCATGATGTATTGAAGGACAATGCGATTGCCATTACGGCTACGGCAGAATTTGTGCCGGACAGGGAGCTGGCAGAGTCAAAGCAGTTTTGTGAAAAAGAAGATATCCATCAGGAAATCTGTACCGGCGAGCAGATGAAGGAGCCGGCATTTACAAGCAATCCGCCTGACCGTTGTTATATCTGCAAAAGGGCGTTGTTTACCAAAATGAAGGAAATTGCGGTTGAAAGAGGAGACTTTGTGCTGGTGGAAGGGTCCAATGCGGATGACTGTCATGATTACCGGCCGGGAATGAAGGCGATAAAAGAGCTGGGTATCCTGAGTCCTTTACAGGAGACCAACCTGTCCAAAAGCGAGATCCGGTTCTTATCGGAAAAATTAAAGCTTTCGACATGGGACAAACCCTCTTATGCGTGTCTGGCTTCCCGCTTTGTATATGGCGAAAACATAACAACGGAAAAATTGTCGATGGTGGATCGTGCCGAGCAGCTTTTGCTGGATCTGGGATTTCGTCAGTTCAGAGTACGTCTGCACGGGAAAATGGCGCGGATCGAGATTTTGCCGGAAGAATTTGATAAAATAATAGAAGAAAAAGTCCGGACAAAGATCACATCCAAATTCAGGGAATATGGATTTACCTATGTATCCCTGGATCTGAACGGTTACCGGACCGGAAGTATGAATGAAACCCTGCAGAAAAAGACCCCTGCAGATCATTAAAATGATAATCAGAAGAATAAAAAAGACGGTGAAAAAATGAATTCATTATATTTAGAATGTAATGCCGGTATCAGCGGCGATATGACAGTTGCTGCGCTCCTGGATCTGGGCGCGGATGAAAAGGTATTGCGGGATGTGCTTGACAGCGTTCCGGCAGATGGATTTTCGATTGCGATATCAAGGGTAAAAAAGGCCGGTGTCGACTGCTGTGATTTTAATGTCGTGTTGGATAAGGAGCATGAAAATCACGATCATGATATGGCATATCTGCATGGGGATGGGACTGTTTATGCTGAATTAAGTGGACAAGATCACACAGAGCACAGCTATGATCATCACCATCATCATGAGCACCGTGGCCTGCCCGAAATCCGCGAGATCATTAACCACACACAGATGACAGAAAATGCCCGCAGTCTCGCTTTAAAAATCTTTGAGATTTTAGCAAAAGCGGAAGCCAAGGCTCATGCTACGGATATTGACCATGTTCATTTTCACGAGGTCGGTGCGATCGATTCCATCGTGGATATTATCGCAGTTGCGGTCTGCATCGACAATCTTGGAATTGACAGAGTTTACGTGCCAAAGCTTTGTGAAGGAATGGGAACGGTTCGCTGCCAGCATGGTATATTGTCAATCCCGGTTCCGGCAACGGCCAATATCATGGAAGCATATCAGCTTCCCATTGAAATCATGAATGTACAGGGAGAATTTGTGACACCTACCGGAGCAGCGATTGTAGCAGCATTAAAGACGGATACTCGCCTTCCCGGACAGTTTTGCATCAAAAAAATCGGACTTGGTGCAGGCAAGAGGACCTATCAAAGACCAAGTATTCTGCGTGCTATGTTGATCGAAGCCTGTGATGTGACGGATGATACAGAAAATGATACGGAAAGAGATGCCATCTGCAAGCTGGAAACCAATATTGATGACTGCAGCGGAGAAATCCTTGGCTATACCATGGAAAGGCTGTTTGCAGCAGGTGCCAGAGATGTACATTATATGCCTGTTTTTATGAAGAAAAACCGTCCCGGCTGGCAGTTAAATGTGATCTGTGACGAGACAAAAATCGCAGAGCTGGAACAGATTATCTTTGAGGAAACGACCACGATCGGGATCCGCAGAATCCCGGTAGAAAGATCTATACTGGACAGGCAGATCCAGAAGGTTATGACACCGTTAGGAGAGGCAGAAGTAAAAGTCTGTCAGATAGGACAAAAGAAAAAAATATATCCGGAATATGAAAGTGTTATGAGACTTTGTAAGGAGCATCATATGACATATCAGGAAGTGTATGATTTAATACAGGTGGTCGGTTGAAAAATCAACCGGCCATTTTCATTTTTACAACTTAATCCGCTTAGCAAGGCAGGCACCAAAGGTTCCGATGCCGACATGGGTTGCGATGCTTAAGGGGATCGCCTCGATATGGCTGCGTTTTCCGAAGTGCTCCTGTACTTCCTCATTCCAGGCAATCGCTTCATCTCTTCTTAAGGCAGCAGCGGTATAAAGATGATAATCATTGATATCCTCGCTGTGGAATTTATTGACCATATCATTTTCCAGTGCCTTCAAAATCGCCTTTTTTGCAGCCTTAGTTCCACGGACTTTATCATAAGCTTCAATGGATCCGCCGTTTACGGACAGGATCGGCTTGATGTGAAGCATGGAACCGACTGCGGCGGTTGTGGGGCTGATGCGTCCGCCGGCTTTCAGATATTTCAGGTCATCCACCATCATATAAATAGAAGCATCATCCTTTGTCATGGTCAGGGTGTTGCGGACCTCGATCAGATCCTTTCCGGCATCGACCAGGGCTTTGGCATCCAAAACAGCCTGTTTTAAGGAAATAGAAACTCTCTGGTTGTCGATGACAACAACCTTTCCTTCATAGTCGCCGGCCAGCATGGCAGCCGTTGAATAAGAGCTGCTAAGCCCGGAGGCCATGGGAATATGGATGACGGCGTCATAATTTTCCAGTGCTTTATCCCAGATGTCCATGACATCAGCGGGGGATGGCTGCGATGTAAAAATATGTGAACCGTTTACCTGCTTGTCATAGAATTCGTTGTGGCTGATCGAAATCCCTTCAATGTATTCCTCTCCATCGATATTGAATCGCATGGGAAGTACGAATACACCGTATTTTTCAGCCTTAGACTGTGATATACCACTATTTGAATCGGTCACGATTGCAATTTTTTGATCAGACATTATAAAATCTCCTTTGCATCCGGAGATAATCCTTTTTGGAAATCCCCAACTTCATCCAACAGTATATCTGATTTTGGTGAGATTTTCTACATTTCAGCATAAAAATGTTGCTTTTCCAATGACTTTGTAATTCTACCATATCCGGAAAGACTTGTTCAAAGACTTGTTCAAAGGGGCTGCTGTCATTGCTTTTTTACGAGTCATGTGATACCTTATATCTATATGGTTTAACGCGTTAAAGTTTAATCGTTTAAATCGAAAAATTATAAAATGATTGGGGATATAAAATGCCAGTAATTGATTATTTGGAGAGAAATGCAACACTATATCCGGATGAGGTTGCGCTTGTGGAGTTAAATCCGGAGGAGAAGGAGACACGCAGGACGACCTGGAAGGAATCGGAGCTGATCGAGCCTACCAGATTTGAGCCGTACCGGAGAGAGATCACATGGCAGGTATTTGATGAAAAGGCCAACCGTTTTGCCAATATGTTACTTGGCCGTGGCATCAAAAAAGGAGATAAGGTTGCCATTATTATGTACAACTGTCTGGAATGGCTGCCTATTTATTTTGGTATCTTAAAAACAGGAGCTATTGCGGTACCTTTCAATTTCCGCTATGATGCGGATGAGATTTTATATTGTGCAGAGCTCGCTGAGGTTGATGTCATTGTTTTCGGACCTCAGTTCATCGGACGTATTGAAGTCAATGCAGACAGACTTTCCAAAGGAAGACTGTTGATCTATTTGGGAGATAACTGTCCCAATTTTGCGGAAAGCTATCACGAGCTGGTTGCGGACTGTTCTTCCAAGGCTCCGAGGATCGCGATTTCCGATGATGATTTTGGAGCGATTTATTTTTCATCCGGTACAACCGGTTTTCCGAAAGCCATTTTACATAAACACCGCAGTCTGACACAGGCTGCCGAAATGGAGCAGAAGCATCACGCTACCGGAAGAGAGGATACCTTCTTATGCATTCCGCCGCTTTATCATACCGGTGCAAAATTCCACTGGATGGGAAGTCTCGTCGCAGGAAGCAAGGCAGTACTTTTAAAGGGAACGAAGCCAGAGACTATCTTATCAGCGGTTTCTTCCGAAAAATGTACGATCGTCTGGCTGCTTGTTCCGTGGGCACAGGATATTCTGGATGCGCTCGATCGCGGAGATCTGAAGCTTTCCGATTACAAGCTGGATCAGTGGAGACTGATGCATATCGGCGCACAGCCCGTACCGCCGTCACTGATCAAAAGATGGAAGGAATACTTCCCTGATCACGCGTATGATACCAATTATGGTCTTTCCGAATCGACCGGCCCCGGCTGTGTACATCTGGGTATGGAAAATATCCACAAGGTCGGTGCGATCGGTGTTCCCGGTTATCGTTGGGAATGCAAGATCGTTGATGAAAACGGAAATGAAGTAAAAAGAGGTGACGTCGGAGAGCTTTGTGTAAAGGGACCCGGTGTCATGACCTGTTATTACAACAATCCGGAAGCCACCGCTGAGTGCTTAAAGGATGGCTGGCTGTACACCGGAGACATGGCAATGCAGGATGAGGACGGTTTTTATTTTCTGGTAGACCGCAAAAAGGACGTTATCGTCAGCGGCGGTGAGAATATCTATCCGGTCCAGATCGAAGATTTCCTGCGTAAGCATGAAAAGATCAAGGATGTAGCCGTTATCGGTCTGGCTGATCCGCGTCTGGGTGAAAAGACCGCGGCGATCATTGAGATCAAGGATGGAATGCAGGCGACCAAAGAAGAAATGGATGAGTACTGCATGGCACTGCCGAGATACAAACGTCCTAAAGAGATTATTTTTGCGGACATTCCGAGAAATGCAACCGGAAAGATCGAAAAGCCGGCACTGCGCAAGCGTTATGGAGCGGACAAGCTGGTCGCAAAAGAAAATATGGCATAATTTACAGATATATTTGGAGGAAAATCAATGAAAGAACTGATGCTTGGCAATAAAGCGATTGCCAGAGGTCTGTATGAGGCCGGATGCAAGGTAATATCCAGCTATCCGGGTACACCGAGTACGGAAATTACAGAGGAAGCCGCAAAATACGATGAGATTTACTGTGAATGGGCTCCCAACGAAAAGGTTGCGCTGGAAGCAGCACACGGGGCTACTCTCGGTGGTGTGAGAAGTGCAAGTGCCATGAAGCACGTTGGCTTAAATGTTGCCGCAGACCCCTTATTTACGATTTCGTATCAGGGCCTGAATGCAGGTCTGGTTATCTGTGTTGCAGATGATCCCGGAATGCATTCATCACAGAATGAGCAGGATTCCAGACACTACGCGGAGGCTGCCAAGGTACCGATGTTAGAGCCTTCCGATTCGGAAGAGTGTATTTTATTTACAAAAAAAGCATTTGAACTGTCAGAAAAATACAATACTCCGGTATTGATCAAGACCTGCACCCGCGTTGCCCACTCCCAGAGTGTTGTTGAGACCGGTGAGCGCGTAGTGCCCGCACAGGTTCCTTATGTCAAGGATCCTACAAAGGTCATGATGACTGCCAATTCCCGCAATGCGCATGTCCGTGTGGAGAAACGTACCAAAGATTTGATCGCGCTGGCAGAGGACTGTGACTTCAACCGTGTTGAGATGGGTGATACCTCTGTCGGTATTATCACATCTTCCACATCATATCAGTATGCAAAGGAAATTTTCGGGGAGAAAGCCAGCATTTTGAAGCTGGGTATGATCTATCCCCTTCCCGAAAAGCTGATCCTTGATTTTGCGGAAAAGGTTGATAAGCTGATCGTCCTGGAAGAGCTGGATCCGTTTATCGAGAATCACTGCCGCAAGCTGGGACTTTCCGTTGTCGGAAAAGATACCTTCCCGATCTGCGGAGAATTTTCACAGAATCTGATCCGCAGCTGTCTTGGTATGGAAACCGTACCAAGTGTCAAATTAGAGGATGAAATTCCGTTAAGACCTCCGGTTATGTGTGCCGGCTGCCCGCACAGAGGTGTCTTTTATGTCTTAAAGAAACATAATATCATGGTATATGGTGATATCGGATGTTATACACTTGGAGCGATCGCGCCACTCAATTCCATGGACCTGAATGTCTGCATGGGCGCATCCTGCTCCGGACTTCATGGCTTCAACAAGGCCATGGGCAAGGAAGGTGAAAAGAAGAGTGTCGGCGTGATCGGTGACTCGACCTTTATTCATTCCGGTATTACCGGCATTACCGATATTTCTTACAATATGACCAATTCCACAGTGATCATTCTGGATAATTCCATTACCGGTATGACAGGTCATCAGCAAAACCCCACAACAGGTAAAAACCTTCGTGGTGAGCCGGCAGGAAAGGTGGATTTAGAGGCACTTTGCAAGGCACTTGGCTATCGCCGGATCCGTGTGGTAGATCCATACAATATGGCGGAAGTAGAAACTGCTTTACTGGAAGAGCTTGAGGCTGAGGAGCCTTCTATCATCATCAGCCGTCGTCCCTGCGTTATGATCAAGGGTACGGTACACAAGCCGCCGATTGAGGTCAACAAGGACAAATGCGTCGGCTGCAAGGCCTGCATGAAGATTGGCTGTCCTGCTATTTCAGTACAAAACGGCAAGGTACAGATCGATGCAACGCTTTGTATTGGCTGCAAGGTCTGCTCACAGATGTGCAAATTCAAGGCATTGCCACAGTATGACGGGGAGGAAGCATAATGAGTACAAAAAATATCATGATCGTCGGTGTCGGTGGACAGGGCACCCTGCTTGCAAGCAAAATGCTTGGTTATGTTTTGTTAAATCAGGGATATGATGTAAAGGTATCTGAGGTACATGGCATGAGCCAGCGAGGCGGAAGTGTTGTGACCTATGTGCGTTATGGAGAAAAGGTATACTCTCCGGTCATTGACAAGGGAGAGGCAGATGTTATTTTGTCCTTTGAAAAGCTGGAGGCAGCCAGATGGCTGGAGTACTTAAAGCCGGGCGGAAAAATGATTGTTAATACACAGGAAATGGAACCTATGCCGGTTATTACCGGAGCAAAGGTTTATCCGGACAATCTGGTTGAAAAAATGCAGGCTGCCGGTGCCGATGTCGATGCCAGGGATTTCCTTGCACTGGCCAATGAAGCGGGTTCCTCCAAGGCTGTCAATATTGCTCTTATGGGTCGCTTGTCCGTATATTTTCCGGAGATCAGCGATGAAAAATGGCAGGAAGCAATCGCTGCCAATGTACCGCCCAGGTTTTTGGAATTAAACAAAAAAGCATTTGAACTGGGAAGGAATGCATAAGTTTTAAAGGGAAAGTAAGCATCCGGCATTTTCTCTGATATCTTTTTGATTCGCGGGTTGAAAGAAAGTGCTGGGTTGCCTTATAATCTTTATTATAAGGGCTTTTTGTTGTGTAAGTTTATATGAAAGGGGAATTTAATGAAAATTACATGTGAATTTTGTCAGGAGTATATGTCGGATACCGACGAAAACTGCCCGCACTGTGGTGCCAAAAATCCGCATTTCAAACGGCAGAGCAACAATACTCCCCAGACCATCGAGGAATTAAAAAAATGGTATGAGGATCATAATCTACCACCGCAGAGTGTAACGAGATTCTTTATCGGTGTCAATACAAAAGAGCCGAAAGCCTTTGGTATTTATCAGGAGGGCGACCTCTTTATTGTCTACAAAAACAAAGCGGATGGCAGCCGTGCCGTGCGTTATGAAGGCAAGGATGAGGCTTATGCAGTCCACGAGCTGTATCAGAAGCTCAAGGAGCGTATTGCAGAGCAGAAGAGCAACAACCATAAAAAGCAGGGGTCATCTTCTTCCTCCGGAAACATCATATCGACAATTATCAGTGGCGGCATTTTTATTGTTATAGTTGCAATTGCGGTCATGGGCATATTCGGACCGTCCAAGGGATACTATTCTTATCAGGATGACCATTATTATTATCTGGACGGTGACTGGTATATATATGATTCTTATGATACCGATTGGAATCCTACGACTGTTGATGATGAACTTAGATCAAACAGCAAAGACTATTACGAATCCGATTCCTACAACATAGACTATGGTACATCTGATTTTGAGGATACCTCATACTACCAGACCTGGGAAAGCAATCAGGACAATGACAGCGACTGGGACAGCGACAGTACCTGGGATTCCGGGGACAGCTGGGACAGCGGCGGCGGTGACTGGGACAGTGACTGGTAAATCGTATATCAGACAACAACTACAGGCTGAAAACTCATATATTTTATATGGGTTTTCTTTTTTTGGTGTTTTTTAAAAAACTATGTGATATGATATGGGAGATAAAATGATATTTTTTATCAGTTAAAGAAAAATCCTGTAGGTTATACATAGAAGAGGTTGATGTTTTATGACACTGAAAGAATTGAAGATCGGACAGCCCGCGGTTATCACAAAGGTTGGTGGAGAAGGAGCTTTGAGACAGCATTTCCTGGATATGGGTGTGCTGCCGGGTGCTGAGATCAGGATTGAAAAATATGCGCCAATGGGTGATCCCATGGAAGTGCGGATTCACGGATATGAACTGACCCTGCGTCTGGATGAGGCAAAGGAGATTGAAGTGAGGGAAGCTGCCGCACAGGAGGGTGACTGTGATGGCAGAGCCGGAGGATCCAGAGGAAAATCCACAAAAGAACACCCCGGTCTTGGTGAAGGCGGCAGATATCATGTCAAGGCAGATGAGCACCCGCTTGAAGAGGGGACCAAAATGCATTTTGCCCTTGCCGGCAACCAGAATTGCGGAAAAACCACCTTGTTTAATCAGCTGACCGGTTCCAATCAGCACGTTGGAAATTTCCCGGGTGTTACGGTTGACAGGAAGAGTGGATGTATCAGGGGAAATGAATTGACGGAGGTTGTCGACCTGCCCGGTATTTATTCGCTTTCTCCATATACAAGTGAAGAGATTGTATCAAGACAGTATATATTGGATGAACATCCGGAAGGAATCATCAACATTGTCGATGCAACCAATATTGAAAGAAATCTGTATCTGACGATGCAGTTGATGGAATTGAATGTTCCGATGGTGTTAGCTCTCAATATGATGGATGAGGTACGCGGAAACGGCGGTACTGTGGATATCAATGAAATGGAATCACTGCTTGGTATTCCGGTTGTGCCGATTTCTGCTGCCAAAAATGAAGGTATTGATGAGTTGGTCAACCATGCGCTTCATGTTGCCAAATATCAGGAGCATCCCGGCAGAATGGATTTTTGTGATGAAAAGGATTATAACGGTGCTGTTCACCGATGCCTGCACGGTATTATGCATCTGATCGAGGATCATGCACAGGCAGCCCGGATTCCGGTCCGGTTCGCTGCAACCAAGCTCGTTGAGGGTGACAGACGGGTGTTGGACAGACTGGAGCTTTCTCAAAATGAAAAAGAAATGATAGAGCATATTATCTGTCAGATGGAGGAAGAGAGAGGCATGGACCGGGCAGCGGCAATTGCCGACATGCGTTTTGCTTTTATCAAAAAGCTGGTCGGCGCCTGTGTAGTAAAGCCTCATGAGAGTAAAGAACGCGAAAGGAGCCGCAGGATTGACCGGTTTCTGACCGGAAAGTATACGGCAATTCCCGCTTTTGTCGGCATCATGGCACTTATTTTTTATCTGACCTTTCATGTGATCGGAAAGGGACTTCAGGATCTGCTTGCCATGCTGATTGACAGGCTTACTGTATATGTCGCACAGGGAATGGAAGCGGTAAATGTCAATGCAGTGATACAGTCACTGATTCTGGATGGTATTTTTAACGGTGTGGGAAGTGTTGTCAGCTTTCTGCCGATTATTGTGACCTTATTCTTGTTTCTGTCTTTGCTGGAAGATACCGGATACATGGCGCGTGTCGCATTTGTTATGGATAAGCTTTTAAGGAGGATCGGGCTTTCCGGCAGGAGTATCGTACCGATGCTGATCGGATTCGGCTGTTCTGTTCCGGGCGTTATGGCAAGTCGTACTCTTCCGTCTGAAAGGGACCGCAAAATGACGATCATGATGGTTCCGTTTATGAGCTGTACGGCAAAGCTTCCGATCTATGGCTTTTTTGCCGGTGCCTTTTTCCCGGGACAGGCAGGACTTGTCATGGTTATCTTGTATTTTACCGGTATTATAACCGGTATTCTGATGGCAACGATCTTAAAGCATACGGCATTTAAGGGAGAAGCGGTTCCGTTTGTTATGGAGCTTCCCAATTACCGTATGCCCGGTGTAAAAAATGTGGCCCAGCTTTTGTGGGAAAAGGCCAAGGACTTTTTGATGAAGGCCTTTACCGTTATTTTCCTGGCAACGATCGTGATCTGGTTTTTACAGACCTTTAGTCCCAACTTAAGTGTCGTGGTCGATTCAAGAGAAAGTATACTGGCAGTGGTCGCCGGATGGATTGCTCCGGTTTTCAAGCCGCTCGGATTTGGCGACTGGCGGATATCTACAGCCCTGATCAGCGGATTTATAGCAAAAGAAAGTGTGGTTTCCACGTTGTCCGTCCTGTTTAAATCAACAGATGCGCTGCTTGCCCTGATCAGTCCGGCTGCGGCTGCAGCACTGTTGGTATTCTGCCTTTTGTATACACCCTGTGTTGCAGCGGTTGCCTCTATCAAAAGAGAACTTGGTACAAAATGGGCGCTGGCTGTTATTGCATTACAGTGCACCGTTGCGTGGATTGCCGGATTTATAGTATATACGGTTGGTTCATTGTTTTAATCAATAGCCGAAAAAACAATATCCGGCAAATCTCCGTCTGTCAAAAAAAGAAATATCCGGCAAATCCTGTCTTGACAAAAACCACAGGAAATCTATAATAGTTGGTGGCACTTATTGGTGCTACCAATTTTTTATGAAAAGAGATAAATACGGATGAAGTACTTAAAGCAAATTATTTTGATCCTGTTGATCACATTGATTGGTGAATTATTAAAATACATCATTCCACTTGCGATTCCGGCAAGTATTTACGGAATGGTAATTTTATTTGTCTGTCTGATGACGGGCGCGATCCGTCTTGAGGATGTACGCGAGACAGGAAAGTTTATGATCGAGATCATGCCGGTTATGTTTATTCCTGCCGGAGTTGGTCTGATCACGAGCTGGGGCGTTTTAAAATCCATGCTTGTCCCGGTTTTTCTGATCACAACGATCACGCTTGTTACTGTCATGGTGGCAGCAGGGCGGATTTCGCAGACGGTCATCAGAAAAGGAAAGGATGAAAAAGACCATGAATAGTTTTTTTGAAGAGTCTATGTTTGCCGGAGTTGTGCTGAGCCTGTTTGCATATGGGATCGGTGTTTTATTAAAGAAAAAATTTAAACTCGGCATATTCAATCCTTTGCTTATTTCCATTATTATTTCCATCTTCGTTATCGTATTTGGAGAAATTGATTATGATACCTACAATGAAGGTGCCAAATACCTGAGCTGGTTTCTGACACCGGCGACCGTGTGTCTGGCAATCCCTCTTTATGAACAGTGGGAGCTTTTAAAGCAGAATCACAAGGCTGTGATAGCCGGACTGATCGGTGGAACGGTTACAAGCCTTACAACTGTATTTGTGCTTGCTCTGATCTGCGGACTGAATCACGAAGAATATGTGACGCTGCTTCCCAAATCCATAACAACCGCGATCGGCATGGGTGTATCCGAAGAGCTCGGCGGCTATGTGACGATTACGGTAGCCGTTATCATTATAACCGGAGTTATGGGTAATATGTTTGGAGAGGTGATCTGCAAGGTGTTTAAGATCACAGAGCCGATTTCCAAGGGGCTGGCATTTGGCGCATCCTCCCATGCCATCGGAACCGCAAAAGCCATGGAGCTCGGAGAGATTGAGGGAGCCATGAGTAGTCTGGCGATTGCCGTATCAGGACTTCTGACAGTTGTGCTGGCGTCCGTCTATGCGCATCTGTTATAATCAAAAAGCACCGGGATCAGAATATCAATCATAAAAGGGGGCAATATGAAAAATACCGATGTGCAGATGGAATATGAAAAAGCCATCGATTATATATTTGGCATGATCCAGAACAAATCTCTGACCGTCGGAAGTAAGCTTCCGACAGAGCGTGCCATTGCACAGGAATTGAATATCGGCAGAAATTCGACAAGGGAGGCCCTGAGCATCCTGCATGGGATGGGGATGGTCAAAAGCGTGCAGGGCTCCGGCAATTATATCTGTGCGGATGCAAACAAGACCATTTTCCAGATCTTAACCGTGATGCTGGCACTCGGCTCCATTACCCAAAAGGACGTATGCGAATTTCGCCGGGCAATGGAAAAGACCGTGTGTATGCTGCTGCTGGAAAAGGGAATATCGGAAGACGCGGACAAGGAAATGAAAAGCTTGCTGAACAATATGAAAAATGACCAGCCAGTCCGGTCAGATAGAGAATTTCATGCGCTGCTTGTTACGGCTGCTCACAATGAGCTTCTTTCAACAATCATGGGAGCTGTCATGACGGTGTATCAGGAATGGATCGATCTTGTTTTGAAAAAAGCGGATCCACAGACCAAAGATATTCTGGTTTCGTATCACGAAGATATTTACAATGGAATTAAAAATAAAAGCGAAAGCCTTGTAAATGAGGCGATCGATAAACATTATAATCTGATAGAGGAGTTATTGATTGTATGAAATATAAAGCTGCGATTTTTGATATGGACGGTACGATTTTAAATACGCTGGAGGATCTTTGCGATACCATGAACTACTGTCTGGAAAAGTACCATATGCCGGAGCGTACCATTGATGAGATAAGAAGCTTTGTCGGCAACGGGATCCGCAAGCTGGTAGAGCGGGCGGTGGCAGAGAATACGGATTCTAAGCAGATAGACGAGATTTTTGCCGTTTTTATGGATTATTACAAAGACCATTGCGCGATCAAGACAAGACCTTACGATGGCATTGCTGAGGTAATAAGGAAACTGAAAGAAAACGGGATCAAAACAGCTGTTGTATCCAATAAGGCAGATGCAGCTGTCAAGGATCTGTGTGACGATTATTTTCCGGGATTATTTGATTTTTCAGTAGGCGATAAGGAAGGGCAGCGGAGAAAGCCGTATCCGGACGGAGTATTTTCTGTTATGGAGCATTTTGGGATGACCGGAGAGGAAGTTGTCTATATCGGTGATTCCGATGTCGATTATCAGACCGCCCGGAATGCGGATGTGGATGTCATCATGGTTGGATGGGGCTTCCGTTCCGAAGAATTTTTAAAATCGATCGGTGTACAAAAGGTTATCCACAAGCCGGAAGAGATTGCGGAGATATTAGAAGGATAGCTATTTTAAATCAGCATTGTAAATAGTATGAAAGAATATGTTGACAGACATATTCTTTTGTTTTATACTTCATTTAACAATTAGGTTAAATGTTAAATGAGAAATAAAAGGAGGAATACGATTGGCATTACAAAATACGCTCAAAGCACTTGCCGATCCGATACGCCGTGAGATCCTCAATCTTTTAAAAAACAAAAGGATGTCGGCAGGTGAAATTGCCGCTCATTTTTCAGTGACGGATGCAAGCATTTCCAGACATTTATCTGTCTTAAAGGATGCAGACCTGATCCGGGACACCAGGGAAGGCAAGTATATTTTTTATGAATTAAACGCTTCCGTTTTGGAAGAGATCATGCTGTGGATTAGTGATTTAAAAGGAGATAAAGATCATGCTGGAAAAGAATAAAAATCAAATTATCCTTTCGTCTTTTGTTGTTCTGATTCCGATGTTACTTGGAATTATTTTGTGGAAATTTATGCCGGATGAGATGATCACGCACTGGGGAGCGGGCGGAGCAGCAGATAGGTGGTCGTCCAAGGCTTTTGCGGTCTTTGGCATGCCGCTTATATTTTTACTGGCGCATTGGTTTGGTATCTATATGGTGTCAAGGGATCCCAAAAACAAAGGGCAGAATGGAAAAATCCTGCGGACTGTGATATGGGTCATTCCGGTTATGTCGATCCTGACCTGCGGATTTACCGATCTGATCGCTTTAGGATACGATATAGGAATCAATACCGTTGTTTTTGGACTGATGGGTCTTATGTTTATCCTGATCGGCAATTATCTTCCAAAGTGTAAACAAAACTATACGATCGGCGTGCGTGTTGTCTGGGCACTTCAAAATGAAGAAAACTGGAATAAAACACACCGTTTCACAGGAAAACTGTGGGTTGTGGGCGGATTTGCCACCCTGTTTGGCGTGTTTATTCCGGATGATTGGATGATGATGATGTATGTACTGATCGGCATTGCGCTGATCCTGAGCCTTTTGCCCATTGCATATTCTTACTGGTATTACCGTAAACAGCTGGCAGGAGGAACGGCATCCAAGGAGGAAGGAAAGCTTTCTACATCCATGAAAACCTTTATCGGAATTGAAATTGCGGTTGTTATCCTGATCGTTGTCTTTGTCATGGTATTACTGTTTCAGGGAAAATACGAGGTTTCCTTATCCGATCAGTCGCTTGAGATCCATGCAGAGTGCTGGAGTGATGTAAGCGTTGACCTTGCAGATATCACGAAGATCGAGTACAGACAAAGTCATGGAGCGGCCAATCGTACCAACGGATTTGGCACGTTATCCATTACGATGGGCGAATGTAAAAACAACGAATACGGCGGATATACAAGATATACCTATGAAGATTGCGACGCCTGTATTGTGCTGACTGTAGATGATCATATTCTGATGATCAATGAAAAAACAGAAGAGGATACGAAAGCTCTTTACGACGAGCTTTCTGCACGTATCGAAAATGAATAAATATAGAAAGTGAGAAGAGGGACAGATTTATGGAAGGAAATATCCGCAAAACAGAGACAAAAAGAATCCTGATCTATATAGGAATCACATTTTTACTTACCTATGGATACTGCTTCGGTGTTATTTATCCGTTAATAAATCGGGAGAATAGCGCCGGGAGTGGGAGTACGCAGAGTATATTGAGCATATTGGTGGCTGTGGTTATGTTTTTTCCGGCGATTGGAGTACTGCTTACCAGACTGATCACAAAAGAGGGCTTTAAAAATGTCTGGATCAAGCCTCATTTTAAGGGAAATATCAGGACCTACCTTCTGGCTTATTTTGGCCCGGGAATCCTGACCGTATTAGGAGCATTGGTATATTTTCTTGTATATCCCGATAATTTTGATAAAAGCTTCGGATATTTAGGCCAGACACTGGCGGGAACAGGAGCGCAGATTCCGCAGGAGACCCTGCCCATTGTTTTGATTTCCCAGACAGTAACAGCCTTTCTTTTTGGACCGATCATGAATATCGTTACCTGCTTTGGTGAGGAATGGGGCTGGCGTGGATATCTGCTTCCTAAAATGGCAGAAAAGCTTCCGCCTGTTTTGATGCTTTTGGTAAATGGTGTCATCTGGGGACTTTGGCATGCGCCGCTTACGGCTGTGGGACACAATTATGGTGTCGGTTATAAAGGATTTCCCTTTGCGGGAATTGCTGCCATGTGCGGCTTCTGCATTGTGATGGGTACGTTTTTTTCCTATGTTGCCATGAAAACTAAAAGCTGTATTCCGGCTGTGCTGGCACATGGAGCGATCAACAGCATTGCGAGTATCGGAATTTATATGACAAAAGACGGAGGCAATCCGTTTATCGGACCGGCTCCGACCGGAATTGTAGGTGCAAGCCCTTTTATTCTTGTAGCAATAGTCCTGATGGTTGTTTACTTTGGAAAAAAGAAAGTGGATAAGGCAGATGAGAGTATTACAGGCGAACCTGTATAACAACAGGATTGAATAATAAAAATAGAAAATAAAAAAGAGTGAAGAAATCTTCACTCTTTTTTCGTGCACCATCAGGGACTCGAACCCTGGACAAATAGATTAAGAGTCTACTGCTCTACCAACTGAGCTAATGGTGCATATATATGGCGCCTTACTTGCGACGCAAGTGTTATTATAGTATAATAAATGCCGGTTGGCAAGAGTTTTTTGAAAAAATATTTTTAAAGGCAGAAATTATGAAAGATGCAATGATTATAGATACACATGCTCATTATGATGATGGGGCATTTGACGAGGACCGTGCAGAAATACTCGAAGGCATGAAAGAGCAGGGCGTGGGAACGATCATCAATGCCGCAGCGTCCATGGACGGCTGCCGGCGTACACTCGAGCTTACGCGGGAGTTTCCCTTTGTATTTGGCATGCTCGGCGTGCACCCGGACGATGTCGGGAATCTGACGGAAGCAGACATGGATTTTATCAAAAAGAACGCAGCCGAAAAAAAGATCGTTGCGATCGGTGAAATTGGCCTTGATTATCATTGGGATATTGCTGACAGAAAGGTCCAGAAGCACTGGTTCATCCGTCAGATGGAGGTTGCGCGTGAGGCAGGACTGCCTATCTGTGTACATTCGAGAGATGCGGCAGAGGATACCCTTATGGCAATGAAGGAGGCACATGCTGAAAATATCGGCGGTGTGATCCACTGCTATTCTTACAGCAGGGAGTTTGCCGGAGAATTTCTGAATATGGGATTTTATTTTGGAATCGGTGGCGTTGTTACCTTCAAAAACGGACGCAAATGCAAGGAGACCGTTGAAATGCTTCCGATGGACAGGATCATTCTGGAGACGGATGCCCCCTATCTTGCACCGGAGCCCTTCCGCGGCAGGAGAAACAATTCCGCTTATCTGTCTTATGTGGCAGAAAAAATTGCAGAGATCAAAGGCATTACTAAACAGGAGGTCATCGAAAAGACCGGTTGCAATGCCCACACTTTGTACAAAAAGCTTGTATCAGGCATGCCGGAGTAAAGGCAATTTTTAAAATATGATCAGGTAAAATAAACAGACTGCCCAAAGGACAGGACAAGATTTAAGGAGATAAAAGCTTATGGCTTCATTGGGAATACCGGCAAATACGATCGCCGTGTTGCAAAAATACGGTTTTCAGTTTCAGAAAAAATACGGACAGAACTTTTTGATAGATACACATGTATTGGAAAAGATCATTTCCGAATCGGAGATCACCGCAGATGACTGCGTGCTGGAGATTGGTCCCGGAATAGGTACAATGACACAATATCTGGCAGAAAATGCAAGACATGTTGTCTGTGTCGAGATCGACGATCATCTGATCCCGATCTTAAAGGAGACGCTTTCCGCATATGAGAATGTGACGATTATCCACGGTGATATTTTAAAAACAGATGTAAAAGCTCTCTGTGATACATATAATGAAGGGAAGCCGTTAAAGGTTGTGGCCAACCTGCCCTATTACATCACGACACCGATCATCATGGGCCTGTTTGAAAGCCATGTTCCGTTATCGTCCATTACGATCATGGTGCAAAAAGAAGTGGCCGACCGGATGCAGGAGACGCCGGGAACCAAGGATTATGGAGCCTTATCGCTGGCGGTGCAGTACTACGCCAAGCCGGAAATTGTTGCCAATGTTCCGCCCAACTGCTTTATGCCAAGGCCAAATGTCGGCAGTGCCGTGATCCGGCTGACACGTTATGACAAGCCGCCGGTTGAGGTGCAGGATGAAAAAAAGATGTTTGCGCTGATCAGAGCAGCCTTCAATCAGAGACGCAAAACACTGGTTAATGCGGTTTCCAATGCCGGAATATACGGCATCACCAAGGAAGATGTGCAGAATGCACTTGAAAAAATGGGACTTTCCCTGACAATCAGAGGGGAGGCACTGGATCTTTTTCAGTTTGCCAGATTGTCAGATGAGCTTTGTAAAAAAGGATCAGACAGCCGGATGTGACCAATCTGGATACAGGAGATGAAAACCGGTTGAAAAATAGTAGGAAAAAGGGGACAGATCGGGGTTATTGTTTTGACATCAAAATGTACCTATGCTAAACTTATATTTAGTTTAGAAAATAGGGTTTTTATGTAAAAAAATACAACATCATGTGTGAGACCCTGAGAGGTGAGCTATATGGATAAGTATGAATACAAGATTCGTGCTGAGGAGATCAATTCGTTAATAGAACAAAAGAAATTTGCAGACGCGGTAAAGATTGCAGATACGATTGACTGGCGGAGGGTAAAGAGTGTCAAAATGCTCTGTAAGGTCAGTGAATTGTACAAGATGAACCGTCGATATGAGGACAGCAAGGAGATCCTGTTGCTGGCAGATGAACACCTGCCCAATTCGCGCAATATCATATATTCTCTCTGCGAGCTGAGTATCAAGCTGGAAGATCTGATCCCTGCCGTTGAATATTATAAACAGTTCGTGCAGATCGCCCCCAGGGATACCGGCCGTTATATCCTCCAGTATCGTCTGTATGAGGCACAGGATGTCAGCTTGGAAGAGCGTATTGCTGTGCTTGAAGAGTACAAAAAGCGTGATTACCGTGAAAAATGGGCATATGAGCTTGCATATCTGTATCACCGGATCGGTCTTGCTACCCGTTGCGTAGAGGAATGTGATGAACTGATCCTGTGGTTCGGGGAAGGTAAGTATGTGATCAAGGCCATGGAGCTCAAAATGCTGCATGCCCCTCTTACCACATCCCAGCAGGAAAAATATGACCAGAGATTCGCAACGGATTCCAATGCTTATGTTGTGAAAAAGCCGGATGAAACAAAAGAGGATGCTTTGGAAAAAGCCGGTATGGCAGTGCAGGGGACATCTGAAGCTTTACAGGAATCAACAGCATCTCCGGTTACGATGGATACCATTCCATCCATGCCGATCCAGATCAAATCCGTTGAGGTTTCCAATGCGCCTACTATGCGTATACCGTCAAAGCACATAGAAGAGGAAATGCAGAAAGAACAGGAAGTCAAAATCGATCTTCCCGAAATTCCGCTTGCCGAAGCCAAAGAAGAAGATATTCAGGTAAAAACTCCCGATATGGGCAAGTTTAATACCATTAATTTACAAAAAGAGCTGGCTAAAAATCTTGCCGAGGTCATGCAGCAGGAAGATATGGATGCCACCGATGCCACACGGGCACTTCCGATTGAATCCATTCAGGATTTTGCAGAAGGTGCCAAAGAAGCAGAAGAGGAGCAGACATCAGAGGATGCTCCCGAAGCAGAACAGACCAAAGAATCGAAACCGATCGCCGATACAGCAGTTACACGTGCTGTAATTGAAGAAGTCAGAAAGGCTTTGGGTGAAGAGCCGCAGGATACGATCACAGAAGAAGATCTGCTGCAGTCACTGGCGGAGCCTGAAGCAGAGACCATTGAGCCTGAGCAGACGACTGCAGAGGAAGAGGCTGCACCGGTTGAGAGTGAGCAGGAAGCTGTGTCTGAAGAAAAGACAGAGCCGGAGATGCAGCCGGTAGAAGAAGAGCCGGTTGCACCGGCAGTAGAACAGACGGTAGTCGAAGAATCATTGGCTGCACCGGTAGTCGAGCAGCCGGTAGAAGAGACACCGGCAGAAGCAACACCGGTTGTACCGACAGCAACAGCAGAAGAGCAGTCAGTAGAAGAGACACCGGCAGCAGAGCCCGAAGCAAAGGCAGAGCCGGAAATTCACGCAGCCGAAGATGTAACACCTGTTGCAACAGCAGAACAACCGTCAACCGAGCCTGTGCAGGAAACCGCACCGCAGACCGCAACCGTAACAGCGCAGCCTGACGACTCCGAAGAAAGTCCGGTTGAAAAACAGATCACCGGCCAGCTTAGCTTCAACGATATCATGGCAGGCTGGGAGGAGACCAAGAAGGCTGCAGAAGAACGCAGACTGGAAGAGATGCGCAAGAAGGTAATGGCGCAGACAGGTCCATTGCTTCAGGACTATGAAGAACCGGCGGCAGAAGGCCTGTTAGATAATATTGATATGATCACTCCTGCCATCACCGTTTTTGACAACAGTGATATTCCGGAAGTTGATCCTATGATCACCGATGAGGATGAGGTCGAGGAACTGACCGAGATCGAGCCGGTTGAACCGACTGCCGATTTCCCCGTAGAAACCGTGACACCGGTGACAAAAGAATTTGATTTTAATACAGCAGAGATCAACGGCATCGAAGAAAAGCTGATCAATTCTGTGGAAAAGACCGCAGAAGAAATAAAGGAGCCGGAACCGGGCAATCTCAAAGGCGTGTCCGTAACAGAGGAATTTGACAAGGATTTAGAGCGTCAGATTTTGGAAGCACTTGATGAAAAAGAAAAGGCTTTGGGCAGACATGCTGATGAAGCAAAGAAGTCTTTTGCAGATGCGGAATTTAAGATTACGGATTTAGATGCAGAGGACAAATCAGAAGAACCGGAAGAAGTGGCTGTACAGGAAGTAACCGATGCTGTTTCTGACAATTCCGAAAAAGAAGCAGAAAAAGCTGTATCTGAAAATAAGGAAGATACAAAGAGCTCTGCACATCGCCAGCTTTCCAAAGAAGAAAAAGAATTGTTCGGGATGGTTGCAAAGACGAAAAAGGTACAGGAAGAAATTGCACATACCGTTGACAATATCAGCTTAGATCCCGCAGTCGGCAACGTCATCATTACCGGTGAAAAAGGAGTCGGCACACTTGAGCTTGCGACCAATATCATAAAAGAGTTATCCGTGGAAAACAAAAACTTCTCCGGAAGAGTGGCAAAGATTACCGGAGAACAGTTCAATACCAGAAATATTCCGGATACTCTGAAAGGTCTGAACAATGGAGCCCTGATTATTGAGCAGGCAGGCGATTTATCTGATTTTTCTCTGATCGCCATGGCAGATTATTTAAGAGCATCGAACAATGATGGCATAGTTATCTTTTTAGAAGATACCAGACAGGCACTGGATGCATTATGCAAAAAAGACAATATGCCGATGAACAGCTTCAATCTGCGGATTGACGTTGCGGCGCTTGACAATGACGGTCTTGTAAATTTTGGCAGGGAGTATGCACTTGAGCAGGAGTATTCTATTGATGAGATGGGTATGCTTGCGCTGTATACGAGTATTTCCAACCGACAGACCAGCCAGCATGCGGTAACGGTCGAGGAAGTAAAAGAGATTGTGGATGAAGCAATCATCAAATCAGAAAAAGGAAGTGTTTCTCATATCATGGATGTCATTTTGAAAAAGCGTTATGATGAAAATGACATGATCATTTTAAGAGAGAAAGATTTTCTATAAATAACCCGGGGGGTAGTTACATGATTAAAAATAAAGAGGAAAATGCTCTTTACATCACGGAGGCAGACCAGTATGTATTTGCTCAGGGCTGTCACTATGAGATTTACAACAAAATGGGGGCACACAAAACAACCGAAAACGGAGTGGAAGGCGTATATTTTGCTGTATGGGCGCCAAATGCAAAATATGTTAATGTGGCAGGTTCGTTCAATGACTGGGATATTTATCAATATGAGCTGCAGAGACTGGGAGAAGGCGGTATTTATGCAGGCTTTGTACCGGGAGTAAAAGAGGATGATCTGTATAAATTTGTGATCACAACAGCAGATGATGAAAAGATATATAAAGCTGATCCCTATGCCAATTATTCCGAATTAAGACCGGGTAATGCATCCAGAGTAACGGACATTTCCGGTTTCAAATGGACGGATAAAGCATGGATGGATGCCAGAGCGCACAAGGAATGGACGAAAGAGCCGGTCGCTATCTATGAATGTCATATCGGATCCTGGATGCGTCATCCCAAAGAGGGTGAAGAGGGATTTTACAATTACCGTGAATTTGCGGATCGTATTGTAGAGTATTTAAAAGAAATGAAATATACCCACGTGGAGCTGATGGGCATTGCAGAGCATCCCTTTGACGGCTCCTGGGGATATCAGGTAACCGGATATTATGCACCGACCTCACGCTACGGCAAACCGGAGGATTTTATGTACCTGATCAATTTATTACATAAAAACAAGATCGGTGTTATTCTGGATTGGGTACCGGCACACTTTCCGCGTGATGAGTTTGGACTTGCCAATTTTGACGGCACCTGTCTGTACGAGCATCCGGACGCACGCAGAGGAGAGCATCCGGACTGGGGAACCAAGATTTTCAACTATGCAAGAAAGGAAGTCAGCAACTTCCTGATCGCCAATGCCATGTTCTGGGTTGAGAAATTCCATATTGACGGATTGCGGGTGGATGCAGTCGCATCTATGCTGTATCTGGATTATGGAAAAAAGGATGGAGAATGGCTTCCCAACGAATACGGCAACAACAAAAATCTGGATGCGATTGAATTTTTCCGCCATCTCAACAGTATGATGAAAAAGAGAAATCCGGGAGTTCTGATGATTGCAGAGGAATCTACGGCATGGCCGATGGTGACCGGCGATGTAAAAGAAGGCGGTCTTGGTTTTTCCTTTAAATGGAATATGGGATGGATGCATGACTTCTGTGAATATATGAAGCTGGATCCGTTATTCAGAAAAGACAATCATTATAAAATGACCTTTGCCATGAGCTACAACGCAAGTGAAAATTATATTTTACCGCTTTCTCATGACGAGGTTGTACATCTGAAATGCTCCATGTTAAACAAGATGCCGGGATTTTATGTAGATAAATTTGCCAATTTGCGTGTAGGATATACCTACATGTTTACACACTCCGGCAAAAAACTGTTGTTCATGGGTCAGGACTTCGGACAGGATCACGAATGGGATGAATCCAAGGAGCTTGACTGGAGTCTTTTAGCTGACAAAGAGCACAGCTCTTTAAAATACTATGTATCACAGCTTTTGGATATTTACCGGAAATATCCGGCCCTGCACGAGATTGACAGAGACTGGGCAGGCTTTGAGTGGATGAACGCAGATGACTGTGAAAGAAGTATTTACAGCTATGTGCGCAAGGCTTCATCCGGTAAAAACAATATCCTTGTTATTTTAAATATGACTCCGATTGAGCGCAAGGACTACAAAGTCGGTGTGTGGAAAAAGAAAAAATATACACTATTGCTCAATTCCGATGAGGAGTGCTTTGGAGGAAAGGGCGGGAAAATCCCGCCGGCTCTTACAGCAAAGGATGAAGAGGTAGAGGGCAAGCCTTATGCACTGACGTTTGATCTTCCGGCTTACGGAGCGGTTGTGTTCCGTTTCTGATCCCATACATCAGATATGAAATGTGAACGGATTTATTGCGGAAATCCATGTTCATCTTATGAAAATAGCATAATCGGCCGAAATAAAGGGTGAATGTATTTTGCATTTACCCTTTTTTATTACAAAAAACTCGATATATACAATGGGAGAGCACTATGAATGTATTTGTGAACCAGATAGAAAATAAATACGATCAGGGAGCGGTTGCAAGATCAAACCATGGTACGGACGAAACGGTGAAAAAAGACAAAACCTCCGGAACACAGTCTGTTTTTATATGGAACCAGAATGAAAATTCTGTAGGTATGCAGGCTTATCGAACCAACAATAAACAAAACACACTTCTTTATCAGGCAACAGCTTTTGATGAGAAAAACAATAAAGATTATATGGTTGTGATGTCACAGACGATGTCTGGTGCGGATTATAAAAAGCTTCAGGAGGAAGGGGTAAATCCTGCAGACTGTACTCCCGGGGAGCTGGTTACCGTCATGGATCAGATCAAGGTGACGCTTGCAAAGGCCGGTGTTGAGATTGCCGGTTTTACGGATGATCTGGATCTTGCAACCATCAAGGCAACCGGTGTCAGCGAGGGCTATGCCGGTGCGATCGCCAATGCATGTATCCAAAAAAACATTCCGGTCACAGAGGACAATATCGTGGGAATTGCATCCCAGATGGATCAAATGCAGGAAATTAAGGAGCTTTCCGAAAGTGCCAGACAGTATCTGATTGAAAATGATCTGCCCCCAACTTTTGAAAATTTGTACAAAGCAACTTATGCAACAGGAAAGGGCGAAGCTGTAGCGCAGGGATATTTTCAGACAGATTCCTATGGCTATATGGCGAAAAAAGGTGAGGCAGAAGAGGTATCCGCACTTTATGAACAGATAAACAGGATTGTTGAACAGGCAGGCCTTGGAGACCGTCCGGAGAGCCTTGCGGATGCACAGTGGCTGTTAAAGAGAGGTCTGATGCTTACAGACGATAATCTGCATTATATGGCGGGGCTGGATGCTGCTTTTTCTGATCTTGACTTAAATTCCGTGGCTCTCGCAGCAGCAGATGCGATAGCTATGGGACTGCCTGCCAAGGAAGGAAACCTTCTGGTTGGCGATGGCTATCAGACCAACGAAGCGGGTTATATCAAAAAGGCAGAGGAAATCAATGAAAAAGTGCAGCTTTTGGCAGATGAAGATATCAGTCGTGTTATTCTGGATGGCAGAGACATGCAGTTATATAATCTTTTTGCCGCAAATGCACAAAGGCTGTCTTTCAAAGAGGGAAAGGAAGCTTTTGCATATCATGAACCGGAAAACTCTCTGGATTATATCAGGGCAAAAAAGCAGCTGACAGAGATCCGGCTTTCCATGAGTGCCACAGCCAATTTAAAGCTGTTAAAACAGGGAATCCAAATTGATTTAGAGCCGTTAAACCGGCTGTCACAGCTTTTGCAAAAAGAAGAAAGTCTGTATCATGCAACGGCATTATCCAATACACAGGATGAACTCAATGGGATAAAGACCCTGCCTGCCGATACCATAGGTATCACAGTCAAAGAGGCCTGGATGGCCAATCGTGTATACACTCTGGATCATGTATGTGAGGTCGGTAAAAGCATAGCTGCCGATTATCAGAAAGCGGAAAAAAGCTATGAGACCATGATGACAACACCGAGATCCGAGCTTGGTGATAATATCCGCAAGGCATTTCAAAATGTGGATGCACTTCTGGAAGAAAACGGAATGATTGTTTCAGAGGAAAACCGGAAAGCGGTGCGGATACTGGGCTACAACGGAATGGAAATCTCAGAGGAAAATGTACAGGCAGTCAGGGAATCCTATGCCCTGTTACAAAAGGTGGTGGATGGACTGACACCGCAAAGGACACTGCAGATGCTTCGCGACGGGGTAAATCCCATGGAAATGAATTTGGATGAACTTTCTTTTTATCTGGAATCCATGCAGTCAGAGAGCGAACCGCTGGAACGATACAGTCATTATCTTTACAAGCTGGAAAAAAATAACGGAATCACGGCAGAGGAAAAAGATGCCTATATCGGTATTTACCGCTTGTTAAGACAGATTGAAAAAGGTGATGACGCAGCAATCGGGATGCTTGTGCAAAACAGACAGGACCTTAGCTTTGATCATCTGCTGCAGGCAGTCAGAACCAAAAAAAGGGGTTTTATCGATGAAAAGATCGATGATGCATACGGACTTTTAAGAGAGGTGCAAAAAAATGGGACATCTATTTCCGACCAGATCATGAATTATTATCAGAATCGTGCCGGAAATTGTATGAGGAATATGGAAAAAGCTGACTTTACGGGTGTATATGCCGACCAGGAGCTTTTTGCACAGATGCAGAAGGTTCCCGAGGATGTATTTTCGGCACTTTCCGACGATGATCTTTCCGTGACTGCATGGCAGGTAATATCGGAGCAGATGCTTTCGGAGGAAACCTCATTTTTCAGCGATCTGAAAAAGCTTTCCAATAAAGAGGATAAGGAAAAGGACTTCTTAAATGATCTGAAAGAGCTTTCCGATTCCTTTGAAGAAGGAAAAGAGACTGTGCAAAAGACATATGAGGTATTTGCTAAGCGCGCGAAGGATGTTTTTTTAAGAGCCGGAGAAGAGAGTGGCCAGTTTGTGGATGCACGTTCCTATGCCATGGACATGAGGCAGGTTTCCCTATGGAAAGCGCATGCCGGGCAGGAAAATTATTATATACCGATGCAGGCAGAAGATCATACCCTGATGGTACAGGTCAAAATTGTAAATGGTGAAAAAAAGGGAATTGTTACGGTAGATCTCAAACAAATGGATGAGACCTTGGGCAGAGCTTCAGCTGTCTTTATCGTGAAGGATGGTCATGCGGAAGGTTTTATACGGGTAGCCGAAAAAGAAAATCTGGAGAATTATCGGAAAATTGCGGATAAATGTTGTGAGGCAATACTTGAGAAAACCGGAAAAACTGCCGATATAACTTGTGTATATAATCAGACCCTGGATATCAGTACATTTTATAAAGATAAAAAGACCGAATCCAATCAGGAACTGTATCTGATTGCAAAATCATTTATTCAGAGTGTAGAGAAAGAGGTACATAATTATGAGAGTGAATTATAATGTTTCTGCAATTTTAGCAAATAATGCCTTAAATAAAACCGACAGCAGACTGACCAAGGTATCAGAGAGGCTGTCTACCGGATATAAGATCAATCATGCCAAAGACAATCCTTCGGGACTTGCGATCGCACATCGTATGAATATGCAGTTGAGGGGGTTAAGCAATGCATCCCAGATCGCATCTGACGGAGTTTCCGTTGTACAGACGGCTGAGGGAGCCATTCAGGAAATGCAGGATATGGTACATCGTATTTCTGAGCTTGCCGTACGGGCATCAACGGATACCAACTCTGACAATGAAAGAAAAATGATACAGGAAGAGGTTGATCAGTTAAAGGAGGAATTGACACGGATATCCGAAGATACTGATTTCAATGGAAAAAAACTGTTAAATGGTGATTTTGACTTAAAGGGCTACAGTGATGTTAAGGGAGTGAAGATATCCTATTATTCTGATGAGGTTGCAGTTGGCAAGTATACCGTTTCCGCGATCAATCCGGTCTATGATGCAGACGGCAATTTGGCAGACGGTTCCGTTACCCTGCTTCAGGATGGCAGTGATCAGGCCTTTCCCGCTGATTGTAAGGTACGTTATGAGGGCAACAAGGCAATCATCGAGGGGAGCAACAGCTTTCAGGTAAATCTGATACTGGATGCCAATATGACAAATACCACGGATATTACTTTGGATCTGACCGGAATTGGAGCCATGCGTATGCAGATTGGTGCCAATGAAGGTGAAATCATGGAAATCCGTATTCCGGCAATGGGTCTGGAAGAGCTTGGATTAAAAAACACGGATCTGTCTACAAAAGAGGGTGCTCTTTTAGCAATAGAACAGACAGAAACGGCCAATTCATTTATTTCATCCGTACGTGCAAGACTTGGTGCATATCAGAACCGACTGGAGCATACAGCCAACAGTCTGGATGCGACTACCGAAAATCTGACAGATGCTTATTCACGTATTATGGATAGTGATATGGCAGAGGAAATGACCGCCTATACCAATGAGCAGGTGCTTACTCAGGCCGGAATCTCCATATTATCACAGGCCAATGAGAGACCACAGCAGGTACTTCAGTTATTACAGTAATAGGAACAGCGTATGGATAATCAGTTAAAACAACAATTTACTCTGCGTATCACACAGGCGGGCAAGACAGAGCTGTGTGTGATCTTATATGAAATGTTTATCGTATATTGCAAGGATGCGATTCATTGTATTGAAGAGGATGACGTCAAAAGCTTTCGTGTTAATATACAAAGAGCGAGAGGATGCCTCAAGGAGCTGATGGATTCTTTGCATTTTGAATATGAGCCGGCTCCGACTCTGTTAAAGCTGTATATTTATATCGGCAAGCTGTTGGTCAGTGCTGATCTGCACAATACTACGGCGCCTTTAGAAGAAGCTGTCCATATCATGCAAAGTTTGCATGACTCTTTTGAAATCATCAGCAAACAGGATACCTCCGGTCCTGTCATGGGCAATACACAGACCGTATACGCCGGACTGACCTACGGCAAAACAGATCTGAATGTCAGTCTTTCCGATCCGGATAACCGGGGATTTTTTGCATAATCAAAAACGAACAGGCATATAGTGTATCAAATATAAATGTGAGACACGTATATGAATTCTTTTTTGGAATGGTTAATGAATACTGCACAGATTGGTGCAGATAAATTATATGGAATAGCAGCCCTGCTTCTTGTCCTGATTCTCGTTTTGGGAATTGGTGTGTTAAGGCACAAGGCTGCTTTTTTGATCGGCTGTATTGTACGGCTGGTTTCCGGCGGTATGGCGATATTTCTTGTTAATGCTATTTTAAGCTATTACCATGTAGAGGTTCTGGTAGGCATTAATGCGATCAGTCTTTTGACAAGCGCAATCCTAGGAATTCCGGGGGTTTGTCTGCTCTATGCTCTTTTATATCTGTGATTTTTTGTGCGCCTTTCACAAAAAAATAAAAGTTTCAAAAAAGGGGTTTACATCTGAAAAATCATCCGATATAATTCAGACATATTAATAACGATATGAAATCTTTGAAACATTTCTGGTCCGTTTCGGACATGTTTCCCGATTTTATTTTAAAAATCTATAATTATTTTATTTAAAGGATAGCGTATGTTACAGACAGTGTTTTTATTTGCTGTTCTGATAATTGCTGTGATTTATGACTTTTGGAAGTGCCGTATTCCCAACTGGCTTGTTGTTTTGGGATATATTGTTGGAATTGCCGGTGCACTCTGGCAGGATAAGCTATGGTATTTCAGACTGACAGACAGTCTTTTGATGCTGTTGATCCTGTATCCGCTCTTTCTCTTCGGGACCTTTGGCGGAGGTGACGTCAAGCTGCTTCTTTGTATTGTTGCTTTTGTTGGTTTTGAAGAGGGTGTCTGTATATCCATTTTCGCAGTTATCATTGGTGCAGTCATTTCTGTGATCAAAATTATATATTTTCTTTGTGGGAAAAAGATGTTTCAGTTTTCCCGGCTCTATATTCATTTCTCGCTGCCGATTTTTCTGGCCGCTTCATTTTCTGTTTTTCACGGAGGTTTTCAAGTATGGAACATATTTTAGCAGTATTGGATCCGGATAAAAAGTACGTAAGGAAGCTGACTTCTTACATGGAAAAGAAGGGAGGGCTCCCCTTTGAAATACTGGGCTTTGACAGTCGTGTACGGCTGCATACCTATTTGCAGACGCATAAGATTTCCATATTACTGCTAAGTGAAGCATGGGAAAAAGAGGATTTTTCCGGTATGACAGATCTGATGATCCTTTTAGTTGATAAAAAGACAGACGAAAGAGTTGAACCGGATGCCTGCGGCATGGTTTCCCTTTGCAAGTACCAGTCGGGAGAAATGATCTGCAAGAAGCTTTTAAATATCTGCGCCTTGGCCGGAGGTGAGGAAATTCTGTCCTCAGTCTGCCCTACAGTACAAAAAAATTGTGAAATCATAGGTGTTTATTCGCCGGTCAAAAGAAGTCTCCAGACCTCATTTGCTTTCATTTACAGCCGTCTGATCTCTACACATAAAAAGACCTTATATCTGAATTTTGAGGTTTTTTCGGGATTTCATATGTGGTTTCAGAAAGAATACCAGTCAGATCTGATGGATCTTATGTATTTTCTGAAGGATGATACCGAGAGGTTTTTATTAAAGCTGACAGCTATGACTGAAGAATTTGGAAATGTAAGATATATTCCGCCTGCGGTTTCCTATGAGGATTTTATGCAGGTAACGGCACAGGAGTGGCTGAAGCTTATTACGACGATTGCAAGTTACAGTGATTACGAGGTCCTGGTCTTGGATCTGGATGACCGGATGCAGGGACTGTTTCCTATTTTGGAGCTTTGTAACAGAGTGTATACAATGACCAGACCGGATGGACTTTCGATGGCAAAGATTACGGATTATGAGGCAGCACTGAAGCAGTCACACAGGGAGACTGTCCTTCAAAAGACGGTTAAATGCAGGTTTCCCGTCTTTAAGGAGATACCACAGCGTGTCAGTGAACTGCCCTACAGTCAGCTGGCAGATTATATCAAAAATAAACTGGGAGAGGATTTGGGCTTATGAGTACAGATTATGGACAGATACGGAAGATCTGTAAAGATAAATTGTTGGAAAATCTGGATTACACCAGAGATATTTCGGATGAAGAAATCCGTGAAATGATCGATGACTGTGTGCTGCAGATAGGAAGATCCGGCGCGTTATCCCTGCAGATGAAAAAGAGATTGCAAAAGGAGCTGTTCGCGACAATCAGACAGCTGGATGTTTTGGAGGAATTTTTATCAGATAACTCCATAACGGAAATTATGGTAAATGGTCCTGACTGTATTTTTATCGAACGACAAGGCAGGATTCGGAAAATGGATGCTTGCTTTGAATCCATAGAAAAGTTATCTGATGTGATCCAACAGATTGTTGCCAGAGTAAACAGAGTTGTAAATGAAGCTTCGCCGATCGTGGATGCGAGGCTTGCGTCCGGCGCAAGGGTTCATGTGGTAATGCCGCCGGTTGCTCTAAATGGACCAATCCTGACTATCCGGCGGTTTCCGGATCACCCAATGGAAGAAGACGATTATTACCGTCTGGGATCTGTAGATCGGGAGACTATGAATTTTATTAAAAAGCTGATATACGCAAAATACAATATTTTTATTTCCGGGGGAACCGGAAGCGGCAAGACTACTTTTTTAAATGTCCTGTCCGGTAATATTCCGGCAGATGAAAGGATCATTACCATAGAAGACAATGCCGAGCTGCAGATCCGGAATATCAGTAATCTGGTGCGGCTTGAGACCAGAAATGCCAATATGGAGGGATGTAAAGCGATTACCATCCGGGACCTGATCAAGGCATCGCTCAGGATGCGCCCCGACCGGATCATTGTGGGAGAGGTCAGGGGTGAGGAAGCGGTTGATCTTCTGACAGCCATGAATACCGGACACGATGGATCGATATCGACCGGGCATGCCAACAGTGCAAGGGACATGCTTACCCGGTTAGAGACCATGGTTTTGATGGGAGTAGAAATGCCTCTTGAAGCAATCCGCAGACAGATAGCGTCAGCTGTTGATATCATTATCCATTTGGGGAGGCTCAGGGATCATAGTCGTAAATTACTGGAAATTGTGGAGGTGGTTGGTTATGACAATCATGAGATTGTGCTTTCACCTTTGTACACTTTCGTGGAAGACGGTTGTACTAAGGAAGCAAAAATACACGGAACATTTGTGAAACAAAATGATATGGTTCATGTACAAAAGCTGAAGGCAGCAGGAATCGAAGTATGAATAATGTGAAAGAAAATTAGTAAGGAACCGTAAACGATAATAGGAATAAGGACAGAAACAGTATAAAGGAAAATAAGAAGAGAGATATAAAGAAGAATGTAAATGAAGATAAAAAAGATTGTAAAGAAAGATATAAAAGAGACTGTTAAGAAAGATAGGAAAGAAACAAGCTTTCTTATAATAAAATGCTTCATTTTAATGGGATTTGTTTCCTACCTCTTTTACGATTCGTTTCTGGGTGTTGTGTTTACCATTCCGGTTGTTATACTGCTTTACCGCAATGGCTGTAAGAAGCTTGCGGATAGACGAATTGAAGAAACCGAAAACCGTTTCAAGGATGTATTGCAGTCGGTGTTAGGTTCCATGCGGGCCGGAGCTTCTGTCGAAAATGCATTTTATGATGCGTCAAAGGATCTGGAATACCGCTATGGAAAACAGGATTACATGGTAAATGAACTGCTGATTTTAAACAGACAGGTACAAAATAATGTTTCCATTGACAGACTGATCAGTGAACTGGCGGTCAAAACAGGATCAAAGGATATCCGTGATTTTGCAGCCGTCTTTGTGATGGCAAGAAAGAGCGGAGGCGATATGGGCAGGGTATTGGGCAGAACAATTCAGATCATCACAAGACGCAGGGAAGTAAAGCAGGAAATAGAGCTTTTAGTGGCGGCAAAAAAATACGAACAGCAGATCATGAATTTGATGCCGATGGGAATTATCGGCTATATCCGGATGACCAATCCTTCGTATTTTGATCCTTTGTATCACAATCTGTTTGGCATTATGATGATGACGGTTGTGCTGGTGATCTATTACATAGCCTATCGGATGTCGGAGAAGATATTGGATGGGATATAAGCATAATGGTGAGACAAGGTGGAGTGGAATATGAATTTCAACACATGGAGAAACAGTCGGAACAGACAGACGGCAGAATATCTGCAGAAGTTAAACCCCGGAAGGGATATCCGCAGACTGCTCTCAGAGTATGGGGAGAAGAGAAAAAAGCGGATGGCAGCAGTTTTTTTAGCGGGCATATTGTTAAGCGTCCTGGTCCTGATTTCAGATCTGACATCCGGTGAAATCGGAAAAGACGGTCGGATCTTTCGGAACGGATATGGAGAGGCAGATAAAAATATAACAGCTTCTGTTCAAAGTCCGGAATATGAGGATTTTGAAATTGACGTATCCGTCGTTGCCCGGAAATATACACAAAAAGAAGCAGAGGATGCCTTTGCAAATGCAAAAGACCGGTTGGATCAGGAAATAAAGGGTGAAAATGAATCTCTGGATGTGGTACAAAAAGCACTGTATTTTCCGACAGAGTACGCGTCCGGCAGCATAGAGCTGACCTATACTACCAGTGATTCAAAACGGATTGATGCAAAGGGAAGAGTATTTTGCGAAGATCTTTATGAACCGGAACAGGTCATAATAACCGTTGGATTTTCCTGCGGAGAATGGGAAGATACCAAAGATTATACCGTCACAGTCATACCGCCAAAACTTTCCCTGCAGGAGCAGTTTGTAAAAAAGGTACAGGCTCTTGTGGCAGAAGCAGATGGTGTGCAAAATACGACTGACAGTTTAAAGCTGCCTGACGACATAGACGGGACCAAGGTTCAATATAAAAATACATATTCTTATCGTTTTGTCCTGATTTTTATTTTAGGTGTTGGTTCGACTGTCCTGATCGCATTTTCCATGGATGAGGAATTAAAGAAAAAGACAGAGGAAAGAAAAAAGGCGCTTTTATATGAATATCCGGAGTTTATCAGCAAGCTCGCCCTGCTGATGGGAGCCGGGATGAGCTTAAACGGGGCTCTCCGGCGGATTTATGCAGATCATAATAAGAATCTGAACCCATTATATGAAGAACTGGGAATTGTCATTCATAATCTGGATAATGGCATTTTGGAAGAACGCGCCATGGAAGACTTTGGAAAAAGAACCGGGCTTGTGGAGTATCGGAAATTTTGCTCCCTGTTGGCGGTCAATTTAAAAAAGGGAGCCTTCAATGTGAAAGAAATGTTGGAAAAAGAGGCAGAAGATGCATTTTTAAAGCATCAGTCACTGATCCGGAAACGTGGAGAAGAAGCCGGAACGAAATTATTACTTCCAATGGTCATGATGTTGGTGCTTGTTGTGGCAATCATCATGATACCGGCTTTTTTAACATATCAGATAGCCTGAGAAAGGAGGAAATATTATGAACAGAATGAAAGCATTGTGGCAGGATGAGCGGGGAATCGGAACCGTGGAAATGATCCTGATCTTAGTGGTATTGATTGCTTTAGTCCTGATTTTTAAGGAGCAGCTGACAGATCTGGTTAATACGATTTTTGAAAAGATCAGCTCACAGAGCAGCAGAATCTGATAATAAGGCAGATTTAAAGTATGAGATGGCGAAAGCAGGAAAAGTATCCAAAGGTACAGAGTATATTTGACCGCATTGCATGAGCCGGAGCCTATAAGGTAAAGCAAATTGAAAAAGCGGCTGAAGTAAAAAGGTGATGGAATGGGATAGGGGAGGGTCAGTGTGAAAAATGGGTTGATTAAAAAATGATGAGAGAAAAAGCTCGAGAATATTATAAAAAACGCCGGGATAAATCAGGGGATAAAAAGGATGGAAGGATGCAGATGAAAAATAATAATAAGGGTTCCGTCTCAATATACATTATTTTGATATTTGCCGTTTTACTGTCTTTTATCCTGCTGATCGTAGAAGGGGCAAGGAAAAATGCAATCCGGTTGAAGACAGAGTGTGCCATGGACCTGTCCATGAGTTCGGCTCTGGGTGAATATAACCGGGAGCTGCTGGAGCAATATGAGTTGTTTTTTATTGACACCTCATATGGGAAAAAGCAGGCATCTATTGATCATACGGCGGAACATATCAAGGGCTATCTTACCGATAATTTTGAAGCTTCAGATCAAATGTCCAAGGATCTGCTTGGACTTGTGGCAGAACAGGTGCTGATCACCGACTATTCATTGGCAAGTGATGAAAATGGAGCATTGTTGAAAAAACAGGCAGTGGATTATATGAAAGATCTGTATGGAGTTTCCTATGCCAAAGAGTTTAAAAAACAACTGGATGAGGTAAATGAAAAAGGATTGTTTACCCTGGATGTATCAGCCATTCAGGGAGCCAGTCAGTCGGAGATCGATTCGTACCCTTTGCCAAAGAAAAAGGTTACGGATAAAAACGGAGATCACTGGGAGGATGTCAGATTAGATAATCCTGCGGATGCAGTTAATGCGACAAGGGGAATCATATCCCTGGTGCTTCCGGCTGAAACGGAAATTTCAACGGCTGCCATCAATCCTTCCAATTATCTGTCCGGGCGAAATTGCAATACGGGTAGCGGTCTCGCAGGAAGAACGGCATTAAAAAGTACAGATGAGCTTGTATTTAATGAATATATCCTGAAGAAAAGCGGTAATTATGCCTTTCCCAAAGATAATAGTGAGCTGAAATATGAAATGGAATATATTCTCCATGGAAAGAGCAGCGATATTGATAATCTAAAAGCAACGATTACACAGCTGTTGTTTCTCAGGGAAGCCTCCAATTATATCTTTCTATGCGCAAGTCCCCAAAGATGCAGCGAAGCAGAGTTATTGGCGGATTCCGTTTCTCTGGCGGCACTTTCTCCGGAGTTGAAAGAACCCATCAAACAGACGATCCTATGTGCCTGGGCTTATGCGGAAAGCGTATATGATGTAAGAAAGCTGTTAGAGGGAGGAAAAATCCCGCTGATGAAGGATGACGAGAGCTGGCATTATTCCCTGGACAGTATGTTTGGCTATGCAACGGATGCCATGGAAGAGGATTTATCTGCGGGAGCAGGTATGGATTATACGGATTATCTGAGATTATACCTGATGCTTAAGGACTCTGAAATAAAAACAAAGCGTTTTATGAATATTGTGGAGATGGATGTCAGAAGAACTACCGGCAATTCTTATTTCCGGTTGGACTGTTGTGTTGATTCTATCGAGGCAGAGGCTTTGATTTCCAGCACCTACGGAGCCAATTATACGATATCAAGGTCTATAGCCTATAGCGAATAAATCATTAAACTATATAAAAACATAAATAAATTGGAGACAAAAAGTATATGAAAACATAAATAAACTGGAAACAAAAAGTATATGAAAACATAAATAAACTGAAAACAAAAAGTATATGAAAATATAAATAAACTGGAAATAAAAAGTATATGAAAACCGCTAAAGAGTAAATAAAAGACAGTAAAAATATATATCAAATATGTAAATATGCTGAAACATGCGGAAATCATGCAGAAATTATGCAGAAAGGAGGAATCGGGCGATGTCCTTTTTAAAAAGACAACCTAGCAAATTAATTAGAAGTGCATTATCTCTCCAAGCTTATAAAATTATAGTGAAACAAAAAAATAGAAGAAAACAGAAAAATCAGAAAAATAGCTCACATCGTGAAAGGCTGATTTACCCCCAAATCAGTTTTTTCCTAAAACAAAGTAACTCCTTTTTAAAAAGGATGTCGCCGGGTTTCATAGCTCCTTTCTTTCATAGGGGCAGCCTGACAGTTGAGGCTGCCCTTGTTATACCATTGTTTTTGTTTGCGGTAATTTCCATTCTGTCATTTACGGAAATTCTGCGTGTACAGATGAAATTAAACAGTTCTCTTCAGCAGACGGCAAAGGAGATGGCTGTTTACGCATATGCAGTAGATAATCCTACAGACCGGACAACTGACAAAACGGAAAAAGCTTCTGTGGATCTTTCTGATATTGCATTATCGGAAACCTATGTCCGTAGTCGCACTGTTTCAGACCTTACCGGCTCCTATCTGGAAAACTCACCGATTGGAGGCGCGTATAAGCTTAGCTTTCTTGAAAGTCGTTTTATGGAAAAGGACCGGATCAGGCTGAGGTGTCATTACTATGTTACACCATTTTTTGCATTGTCAAAGAAAGCCGGATTTTTGACAGAATCCTCAGCTGTTATTCACGCGTTTAATGGATATGACAATGCAAGTAATACAGCAGATGATGAGAAGGAAATTGTGGTATATATCACAGAAAGCGGACGGGCTTATCATTATAGCCGGGATTGCCGGTATCTGGATCTGTCTATCAGAAATGTTGATGCCGGACAGCTTTCCGGTCTGCGAAATCAATCCGGAGGAAAATATTACGCATGTCCGATATGTGCAAGATCCGGCACCGGTGTGATAACGTACGTGACTGATTATGGAGATCGTTATCATTACGATCTGTTATGCAGCGGATTGAAAAGAACTATCCGGGCGGTTTTTTTGTCGCAGGTTGGGAGCCGGACACCGTGCAGTAAATGCTCGGGTGGATAAATGATACGGGTGATAATCAGAAAATGATTAAGTGGATAAAAGACAGACAGTAACCGGGAAATGATTAGTCGGATAAATTGCAGGCAGTAGCAAAGAGATAATTAGTAAGATAAATTACAGGTAGTAATCGAGAGATGTTTAGATGGATAAATTATAGGAATCATTTGGGAGATATGTAACAAAGTAAAGGAAGAATATGTGTTTTATAAGAATAGAAAAAATAAAGAAAAAGAAGATTAACCTAAAAGCCGGAATCAATAAAATCTTCTTAGATCATAAAGGCAGCTATACAGTTGAAGCCGCCTTTATTATTCCAATCTCATTATTTTTAATTATGTTGCTTATCACGATTGCTTTTTCGCTTTACAACCGATGCAGCATTGAGCGTGCTGTCTGCGTTTCGGCATTGAGAGCAAGCGAGCAGATTTTTAAAAACAGTCAGCAGAAAAATACGGAGGCAGGTCAGGCCATTCAGGATGTTTTAGCCTACAATTTATTGTTTGAGAATGAGATTCAAAAAGATATTTCCATAAAAGGAAATACAATAAATGTATCAATGAGTACAAGTGAAAAAATAGGAGAATTTACAACAAAAGCAAAGAAAAAAGCGGTGGATCCGGTCTTGTTTGTCCGGACATGCAGAAAGATAAAAGGAGGATTATCACAATATGATGCAGGCGGAATACAGGAGGGAAGACCATAAGACATATTTTGTTGTGAAGGATACCAGAATCAATGAATATGAGAAAAATGATGGTAATGTGGCATATGATCTGGAAATGCTCTGCGAAAACCGGATAAAGGGGCTTTTGCCGATTTCTGTCCGCAGCTTTAATGGTGAAACAGAATTGTATTATGATATCAGTACAAAGCAGACCATGTCTGTCCTTTATGATAAAAAGAAGCTTTTAAAGGAAGATCTGACATGGATTTTTTCAGGAATAAAAAATGCGGTAAAAGAGCTTGAGGATTTCTTTCTGGATATGGAGTGCGTCATTTTAGACATGGACTATGTCTATATCAATATGGCAAAGCGTGAAGTGCTTTTGTTGTATTATCCTTATCCGGAAGAATCATTTGAAGAAAATGTAGAACATTTTGCGGAAGCTATTCTGGATAAGATCTGCAATGAAGATCCGGAAACGGTAATTTATGCGTACAATTTTTATCGTTTTGTGAAAGAAGAAAAATGTGATCTGATCGCAGTTTTTGAAAGAATGGATGAGTGCAGGGAAGAGGGAAATGACTTGTCCGGAAAAAATCCAGTTGAAAAAGCTTCAGTTGAAGATAACTTATTTGGCGATGATTTGGTCAGAAAGAACCTGATCATCAATAATTTAACCAAAGAAGATTTATCCCAAGATTTATCCCCAAATGATTTGGATAGTTTTAATAGAATTGATTTAGTGGGAAACTCAAATAATTTAATACCGGAAGATCCTGCTTTATATTTGGAAAATGATGAACCGGATTTTGTTGTTGATGACCCCTCAACAAAGAATCCATTGACCGTCAGGCGTAACCGGATTTTCCTTTTTGGTTTTCTTGCTTTGTTTGGAATCGGCGTCATGGCATTTGCCGCATGGAGATACAATCTGAGTATTTATGAACTGGTGTCAAATAAAGAAGGAATCGTGGGATCTCTGATTGTTGTTTCATCAATATTGGGCTTTGTATTTTTTGAAATCTGTGATATTCGGAGTAAAAAGAAAAAACCGACTAAAGACGATTCAAAAGAAATGAAAAATGGGACAGAAAAAGATATATTGGGAATGTCCTTAAAATCAGATAATGCATCTGGCTGGGAATACGAAGAAGAAAATTATTATGGAGCTTCTGGAACTGCCACAGGTCAGTCTGCTGTTGATATTCCCAAAGCAGAGGAAGAGGACTGCGCGACGGTTTTATTACAGGAAAACTGTTATACGGAGCAGCGGATATTGGTTGGAAGGATAAGAGGCAGGCAAAGGCAGATCGATCTGTCATCGTTTCCCTTCGTGATCGGAAAAAATAAAGAACAGGCTGATTACGTGATCGAAGATTCAAGCATCAGCAGGCTGCATGCAAGGTTTACCCTGCGGGATGATATCGTATACCTGACAGATCTAAACAGCACTAACGGAAGTATGAAAAACGGGATCCGGATACAGCCCAATGAGCTTGTGGAGCTGCAGGCCGGTGATGAAATCAAATTCGGCAGAGTGACCTTTACATATCAATAGAAAATGCCGGATACCTTCTTTTGACCCTGACACCATTTTAGTGTATTATAATATCAGAAAAGGATATCAGTGTGCACATGAAAGAAAAGTTGTTTTATTTTCTGGGACAGGATGGTTTCTTGCGTATGAATACCTCCGTTCCCGAATTTACGATATTTTTTAGAAAAGAGACAGGATTTGTCAATACGATGGTTGTGGCAGATCTTATGGAGAATCCCTTTATTACCAAAGAACTGGTGCAGTCCGTCCGCAATAAAGTACGGTGGAAATTTATTGATCAGGGAGTGGAAGATGTCCACAGTATTGTGCTGGTGATCAGCAATGATTATGAAAAGGCGCTTGCATTAAGGGATGATAATCCATTCTTTTGGGTCATTGATGATCAGACAGGAGAACTGCGGATTCCGGATGGCTGCGCAGAGGATTATTATGGGATGCGTGACCGGATTGATGCATGGCTGCATGCGGATTATCAGGCAGAAAAAAAACGAAATGAATATTACCAGGCAGACGGAAGAAAGATCAAAAGCTTCCGGGAACAGCCCTTAGTCAATCATTTTATTTTTATTACCAATCTGATTATCTTTACTTTATGTACATTAACCGGTGATCTGTTGTATAATTATGGCACATTATCATTGCAGGAGGTCATGGACGGACAGTGGTACCGGATGATAACGTCACTGTTTCTGCACGGCAATGTTACGCATATTGCCAGTAATATGATCATGCTGTTTCTTTTGGGCAATGTAGTTGAAAAAGAAATGGGGCATATCAAATACTTTATTTTGTATTTTGGCTCCGGATTGGCAGGATCCTGTGCGTCCCTGTATATGCAGTCGGTTCATCAGGCAAATGGAGAGATGATCGCCGGATCGATAGGCGCAAGTGGCGCGATCTTTGGCATTATGGGAGGATTTTTGTGGATCTTATTGCTGAACCACGGAAGGGCATCCAATATGTCACTTGTCAGAGTATTGTTTTTGGTATGTTATTGCTTATTTGGTGGAATGACAGAGGAAAGAGTAGATAATGCAGCGCACATCGGAGGCCTGATTGCCGGGATTCTGATTGCGATTTTGATTTACAGAAAACAAACAATAAAAAAGGAGGCAGCACCCGGTGAAAATTAATATTTATTATGGTGGGCGAGGTCTGATGGATGATCCTTCCCTTTATGTGATCAACAAAATGCAGGACGTTCTGGAAGAACTGAATGTAAAGGTTGAGCGGTTTATGCTTCCGGAATTAAAAAATACCATCACGACACTTCCCCAGACCTTGAAAAATGCAGACGGGATTATTCTGGCTACGACCGTGGAATGGTATGGGATTGGTGGATATCTGCAAAGCTTTCTGGATGCATGCTGGCTGTATGGCGATAAAGAAAAGATCAGTCAGATCTATATGTGTCCGATTGTTATGAGCACAACCTATGGAGAAAGAGAATCCAAGCTGGATCTGTCGGTTGCCTGGGAAATTTTGGGAGGAAAGCCCTGCAGCGGAATCTGCGGTTATGTACCGGATATGTCCATTTTTGACACCAATCCGGGCTACAACACGATCATTGAGAAAAAAGCGGAAAATATGTACCGGACCATCAATCAAAAGATGCCCAGTTTTCCCGCGAGCAATAAGGCGGTCAGCCAGACAGTTGCCATCAACAAAAACATCAATCTGACACCAAAGGAATCAGAGCAGCTGTCACAATATGCTGCGGATGAGTCTTATGTGCAGACCCAAAAAGAAGACATTAAAGAGCTTGCAAGCTATTTTCAGGGAATGCTGTCCCGTGATGAAAATGAAGATGAGCATATGATCGAAGCATTCCGGTCTCATTTTGTACCGCAGCCGGGAATAAAGGCAACTTACAAAATCGTTATGGAAGGCAAGGCTCTGCCTCTATGTATATCGGTAGACAAGACGCAGTTAGAATGTGTCTTTAAAGATACCGAAAAGCAGGATGTATATATCACAACCGATAAAGATACCATGTCTGAGATTGTGAATGGAAGAATGACATTCCAGCGGGCTTTTATGAGTGCCGGTACCATGAAAGTAAAGGGAGATTTTACTTTAATGCGTGCGCTTGACCAGTTATTTGTATTTATGAAAGGATGAGGACGATGAAAGACGAACAGTGTATTTTCTGCAAAATTGCAAATGGTGACATTCCATCAAAATCTATTTACGAGGATGATAAGTTTAAAGTGATTCTGGATCTTGGTCCCGCAACCAGGGGACATGCACTGATTTTACCCAAGGATCATGCAGCAGATTTATTTGAATTGCCGGATGATACGGCAAAGGAAGTATTGGTACTGGCGAAAAAGCTTGGCGGACAGATGGTGGATAAGCTGCATGCAGACGGAATGAATCTTGTGCAGAATAATGGTGAGGCAGCAGGTCAGACTGTTAAGCATTTTCATTTACATCTGATTCCGAGATACAAGGATGATGGACAGCATATCCTGTGGGAGCCCGGTGAAGCTTCCGCAGAAGAGCTTGAAGCAGTTCAAAAAACCATTCTTGATTAAAGTGTTTTTAACGCCCGGATGTCTGTTTTTGGTATTATAAAAGAATTTGACAAGTTGGTTAGCATGTGCTAACATCTAGTGAAACAATACAAAAAGAGGAAGCAGATTATGAAAGAATCAGGAAAAACATATTTACTGACCATTTACCGGTTATCCAATACGCAGGCTGCTGTTCATTCCGTTGATGTTGCCAGAGCTTTGGATTTTTCCAAGCCCAGCATAAGTCGTGCGATGGGATTATTAAAAGATGCCGGATTGATTGAGATTGCCAAGGGTGGAGCGATCACATTGACAAAAGCCGGTGCTAAAATTGCAAAGGATCTGGAAGAGAGAGTTGCAGTTTTGACAGAGTTTTTATTGATGACAGCCGATGTTGATGCCAAGAATGCATCAGACGATGCTGAAAAAATGGCATTTACTTTACAGGATGTTACATACAATGGTATCTGCAATTTTGTTAAAGAAGTCCGGTAAAAGAAGTTTGGGACAATAGGCTTGACAAACAGATAGACATTCATTACAATTTGGGTAGTTTCATATTTTGTTTTAATGCAGAGATCGGAACAAGTAAGATAAAAAGGAACCATACAGAAAGCAGCCGGCTGATGAGAGGCGCATGAAGAGTTTTTATCCGAATACATCCGGGAGCAGCGCACCAAAAGGCAGTTGCCGAGTAGGCTGCGACGGGGGATAACCGTTATATTATCGGCGTATTAGTATGATACGCATAGAGGCAGGCAGCGTGAGCTGTTTGTAAAGATAGGTGGTAACACGGATTTATACCCGTCCTTTCATGATTGGAAGGACGGTTTTTTTAATTGCGTAATAATTAAAACACAATGATTGAAACAAACTATACAAAAAGAAAGAGGTAGAAAAATGACAGTATTTGACGAACTGAAAGCAAGAGGCCTTCTTGCACAGCTGACAGATGAAGAAGAAATCAGAGAGTTGGTAAACAACGGAAAGGCTGTTTTTTATATCGGATTTGATCCGACCGCTGACAGTCTGCACGTTGGCCATTTCATGGCGCTGTGTCTGATGAAGAGACTGCAGATGGCAGGCAACAAACCGATCGCTCTGATCGGTGGAGGAACAGCCATGATCGGTGATCCTTCCGGAAGAACAGATATGAGATCCATGATGACCGTTGAGACCATTGATCATAACTGCGAATGTTTCAAAGAGCAGATGAGTAAATTTATTGATTTTTCTGACGGAAAAGCTTTGATGGTCAACAATGCCGAATGGTTGAGAGACTTAAACTATGTCGAATTTATCCGTGATATCGGTGCTCATTTCTCCGTAAACAGAATGCTGACAGCAGAATGCTACAAACAGAGAATGGAAAAAGGATTGAGCTTTTTGGAGTTCAACTACATGATCATGCAGAGCTATGACTTCTTGGCTTTATATGAAAGATATGGCTGTAACATGCAGTTTGGCGGCGACGACCAGTGGAGCAATATGCTTGGCGGTACGGAGCTGATCCGTCGTAAGCTCGGTAAGGATGCATATGCCATGACCATCAATCTTTTGCTGAATTCGGAAGGCAAAAAGATGGGTAAAACACAGAAAGGTGCCGTATGGCTTGATCCGAAAAAGACATCTCCTTTTGAATTTTACCAGTACTGGAGAAATATTGGCGATGCAGATGTCTTGAAGTGCATCCGTATGCTGACCTTTATTCCGTTAGAAGAGATCGACAAAATGGACACATGGGAAGGAAGCCAGTTAAATACCGCAAAGGAAATCCTTGCCTTTGAACTGACAAAGATGATTCATGGAGAGGAAGAGGCGGTCAAAGCCCAGGAAGCTGCAAAGGCTCTGTTTGGAGGAGCAGGCAATTCTGCTGATATGCCGGCTGCAACTCTGAAAGATGAAGACCTGACAGATGGTTCCATTGACATTTTATCTATTCTTGTAAAATCAGGTCTGGTACCTACCAGAAACGAAGGCAGACGTGCTGTTGAGCAGGGCGGTGTCAGCGTTGACGGAGAAAAGGTTACGGATATCAAGGCTGTATACACCAAAGAACAGATGACCGGCGATGGTATTGTAGTAAAACGCGGAAAGAAAAACTTCCGCAAGGTGATTGCTGAATAATACCGGACGGTTTATATGATCCGATCAGATGATGACTTCAAGTGTCCAAAATATAGGACACGAGATATGCGATACTGTGTTTAGAACAAAGAAAGTAAACAGGAAAAGCATATCAGGAGGCGATCATTATGAAAGGATATTTGGTAAATGGTGGTTATATGGGATTTGTAGAAGGAGAATACATCTTATTTGCAAGCGAAGGCGAATATGAGGAGTATCTGGAAGAAATCTAAATATAAAACAAATCTAAATATAAAACAAATCAATCAACAAAACAGACCGATTGATTGAAAAAAGGTACAATTCTTTATATAATAGGAATTGTACCTTTTATTTAATAAGAAGATATCCACGAATTGCTCCGCTGCAAAGCAGCTCCCACAATTCTCAAACATTCGAAATCCGCTGATTTACTGCGTAAATCGCTGCTTTCTCATGTTTGGCGGGTTCCAAGTTCAAAAGTCTTATCGTGCAGGCACGAATGACTTTTTGACCTTTTGACCCTGATATCATATCATAAGAAATAACAAGTATATAATAAAAACAGGTTGGTGGATGCATGAGAACGATACAGGTTACAGACATTACAGAGCAGATAAAAGAAATGTGCATTGAAGCGAATCATTTTTTGACAGATGATATGAAAGAAGCGCTTGTCAATGCACAGGATACAGAAGAGGCCATGCTTGGCAAACAGATTTTGCAGCAGCTGCAGGAAAATCTGAGAATTGCCGGAGAGGATATGATCCCGATCTGTCAGGATACCGGCATGGCTGTTATATTTATGGAGATCGGACAGGATGTGCATTTTGAAGGTGGAAATCTGGAAGATGCGATCAATGAAGGTGTACGACGTGGCTATGTAGATGGCTATCTGCGCAAATCTGTCGTCAAGGATCCTCTGATCCGTGAGAATACAAAAGACAATACACCTGCGATCATTCATTATGAGATCGTTCCCGGAGATCAGGTGCGGATCACCGTTGCACCAAAGGGATTTGGAAGTGAAAATATGAGCCGTGTTTTCATGCTCAAGCCGGCAGACGGAATAGAAGGCGTAAAACAGGCCATTTTAACGGCAGTCAAAGATGCCGGTCCAAACGCCTGCCCTCCGATGGTTGTCGGTGTCGGAATTGGCGGCACTTTTGAAAAATGTGCACTTATGGCAAAAAAAGCACTGACAAGACCGGTAAACCAGCATTCGGACGTTCCATATGTAAGAGAAATGGAAGAAGAGCTCTTGGGAAAAATGAACGCAACAGGCATCGGCCCCGGCGGACTGGGAGGCACGACCACAGCACTTGCTGTTAATATCAACACCTACCCCACACATATTGCCGGCCTGCCGGTAGCTGTCAATATTTGCTGCCATGTCAACCGGCACAGCGTAAGAGTGTTGTAAAAAAGATATTATCATATTAATCATAATACAGGAGAAAATAGAAATGGATCGACACATTACAGCTCCTTTCAACAAAGAGGTAGCGGCACAATTAAAAGCCGGTGACTATGTTTACATTACCGGCACAATTTACACAGCCAGAGATGCAGCGCATAAACGCATGTCCGAGGCTCTTCAGAAACAGGAACAATTACCGATCAATATGGAAAATAATGTGATTTATTATATGGGACCGTCTCCTGCAAGGGAGGGCAGGCCGATTGGATCCGCAGGCCCTACAACAGCCAGCAGAATGGACAAGTATGCGCCGTCCCTGCTGGATCTTGGACTGAGCGGCATGATCGGAAAGGGCAAAAGATCCCAGGAAGTAAAAGATGCCATTGTGAGAAATGGAGCAGTATATTTTGCCGCTGTTGGCGGAGCAGGCGCGCTTTTGTCAAAGTCCATTCTTTCATCCGAAGTGATCGCATACGATGATCTCGGAACAGAGGCTATCCGCAGGCTTGAAGTAAAAGATTTTCCGGTTATCGTTGTTATCGACAAAGACGGAAACAACCTGTATGAGACAGCAATCAAGGAATATGCGAAAGAATAATAGCAGTTTCTTCCTATATATATAGGACAAATAAAGATATTTAATACAATATGTTGTTGCGCAGATACAATACGTGGTACAACGCATATATTTGTGCAGGAATAGTGAAAAGAGGTTATCATGAGAATTGTAATGATGGTTTTGCGTAATCTGTTTTGTGTTCCCGGACTTTTTTTGAGGCTCTTGTGGCTGAGTCATCATTACAATGGGGACTACAATCCGGGATTTTTACAATGCAAAAAAATAGCAGCCCACGCAATCAAGGGTGGGAATATCAAGGCAGAAATTTATAATGTAGACAAGCTGCCAAAGGAAGACGGTTTTATCCTGTATCCCAATCACCAGGGATTGTTTGATACATTGATGTTTTTCTATTCCAGCCCCAGACCGCTAGCTTTTGTTATAAAAAAAGAAGCAAAGAATATTGTGCTGTTAAAACAGGCTGTGGAATCAACCGGATCGCTGGCGATGGACAGAGATGATCTGAGACAGTCCATGCAGGTGATCAATCAGGTGGCCGATGAAGTAAGACAGGGCAGAAACTACGTGATTTTTGCGGAAGGTACCAGAAGTAAGCTTGGAAACAGGCTTCTTGATTTTAAAGGAGGAAGCTTCAAGGCTGCACAAAAGGCTAAGTGTCCGATTGTTCCCTGTGCACTGATCAACGCCTTTGTACCGTTTGATGAAAAGTCATTGCGCCATGTTACGGTTAAGCTGATCTATCTGGATCCCATATATTATGATGAATACAAAGACATGAAAACGACAGAGATTGCAGCCGAGGTTAAATGTCGGATTGAAGCTGCTATTGCACAGTATGAATAAAATACTGATAATAGAAAACAATACAATGTATACAATTTCAAAATTCCAAATAATTGAAAAAATACATTGACAAACAAAAATCACTTATGTATAATGAATTTTGCGTCATGTGAGATGCGTTACAACTTTATATTGGTAGAGGATAAAGTTCAGTAATACGGAGAAATACTCAAGAGGCTGAAGAGGCGCCCCTGCTAAGGGTGTAGGTCGTTAACGCGGCGCGAGGGTTCAAATCCCTCTTTCTCCGTTATCTACAAGAAAAGTGATCTTGTTGTCTGAGATTTCTTTTTTTTCGCTCAAAAAACAGAGCCTTGTAGAGCGGTTGAAAACTTCTTTGAAAAAAATAAAAAAAGTTGTTGACAACCACAAAGCGAAATGATATTATAATCAAGTCGCGTGTGAAACGCAGACAACACAAAGATTTCAAAGCAATGCGA